>Ga0209317_1000016_pt1 | contig 259077 bp, 227 predicted proteins | sample RifGroB2_FD_183994 | JGI IMG/M metagenome (GOLD analysis project Ga0209317, IMG submission 183994) | Soil microbial communities from Rifle, Colorado, USA - Groundwater B2 (SPAdes) (version 2) | ecosystem: Environmental > Terrestrial > Soil > Unclassified | place: Rifle, Colorado | collected...
GTATCTTTGACTATGCCGAAAAGAAACGAACCAAACTCTGCCATAAAAACAGGCACGTTCCCGTTCGTTCGGGCGAATTCCTTCCATTTCAACAGGGCAGTTTCGGTTTGCTGCATGTAGGGTTTGTTAGTCCACCAGTCGAACACGCTGCCATAATCGTGAAATGCCAGCGCCCCGATGTAGGGTAGATATTTGGCCTCGTCTTTGATTTCATATTTGAAAGGGGCATCGGTAGCCACCAGTTTGCAGGGTAAATTCATGGTATCCATTTCAGTTTTCATGGCTTGCAACCCAACCAGAATGTCTTGTGGTGTGCCATCGGCAGCTTTCCACCAGCTCCAGTCTTCGTGCGGTTCGTTGTTTACCGAAACCCATTTGATGCAGGTATATCCACGATCGTTAACGAGATAATTCAGCAATTGGGCATATCCTTTGGCCCAGGCAGCGAAATCGTTGGGTGCGCTGCGCAGTTCGGAAACGGCATCGCCAAGGAAATTTTTATGAACGAGCCATTTTGCATCGGGCCACATCTCGGTGAAATACACATCCACCTGGCGGCTTTGGCAATAGTCGAGGTAGCGGTATAGAATGCGCATTTCGCGGTTGTCGAAAGTGAATTTGCCTTTTTCGGGTTCGTACATGCCGTGATCAATTTCCACCCGGCACCAGTCGAGACCCAGCCAGTCGGCATGTTTAAAAATGGCATTCCAGCGGACTGAATCTTCAGCCTGAGGGTTTCCGCCCCAGACACTTCCACCCCAGCTTCGGTACTTGCCGCCATCAGTCGAAACCGGCAGCGAGTCTTCAATGGCGTGCATCGAAGCGCCAAAACCGCCCTGCATGGTGTTGATGATTTGATCAGGATTGATGGAAATCAGGACATCGGGTGAGGATTTGGGTTGGCAGGCAACTAGCAATACAATTACTAAGATGTAAAGATTAGAAGCTTTCATATCAAGGTTACTTTTATTATTTTTCAATACCCAATTTCTTTCCCGCCTCGAAAAAAACAAATACATTTTTCACTGGTGTGTCGGGTTGGATGTTATGCGCCGGAGCACAGAGATAGCTGTTGTATTTTCCAAAGATTTATTATTTTGCTTTTAATACCGCAACAAAACCTCCGGTTTCGAGCATTTTAACCTGAATACTTTCTCTGGCTTTAAAGGTTTTCAGTTCATAGGCAAAAGTCCGTGAGTTTTCGCCGTCAGAAATCAGGCTAAGTTCAAATTCGCCTGATGAAATAAATGGCAACTCAACCGAAATTTCTTTTACCGATTTTTCACCGTTGATTCCGGCAATGTACCAGTTATTCCCTTTCCGGCTGGCCATTAAAATAGATTTTCCGGGTTCTCCTGAAATGAGATGCGTTTCGTCGAATACTACCGGAACGGTTTTCAGGAACTCTTTAATAAAATCGGGTTGAGCGCGATAGGTCTTCACATTGTCGGCAAAATGTAGGATTCCAACATTGAACACCAGCGATAAGGCCAGTTCGTGTGCATTGGTGGTAATATGCGGATATTTAAGGTCGCAGAAGCCAACCGGCGTATAATCCATTGGGCCAATCACATTGCGGGTGAACGGCAGGATGGTATTCTGTATGGGCGCTGCTTCGGTATAAGGCTCGTCAAAAAGGTAGCATTCTTCACCTTTTACCGATTCAAGTCCTATCAGGTTCGGATACGTCCTCGACCAGCCGCGTGGGATGGTGCAACCATGAAAATTCACCAGTATCTGGTTGTCGGCGGCATCTTTCATTACGTCGTGGTAAAGTGCAATCAGGTTTTGTTTATCGCTGTGCCAGAAATCAATTTTAACTCCCTTCACTCCCCATTCTTTCAGTTTTTTAAACTCGGCTTTACGCAATTGCGGATCGAACATGATGTCGCGCGGACGTTCGGTTACCACATTTTGCGGACCGCCCGAATTGTACCACATCAAAATACCAACTCCTTTCGAATTGGCATACTGAACGAGTTGTTCAATGTTTCCGCCGGTCATCAGGTCCCAGTTGGCGTCAACCAGCGAGTATTCCCAATTCATTTCGGCAGCCAGGTCAACGAAATTCTTCAAAGCCTGAAATTTCTTTGGACTATCGTTCTCCGATATCCAGCTCCATGAAGCACGGCCGGGCTTCACCCACGAAAAATCACCAGCGATGGCAGGGTCAGCCAAATTGTTGATCAGGTTTGTTTCGAAAATAGTAGCCAGCGTTTCACCCACCGCAATAACCCTCCAGGGCATCACCCACGGAGTTGAAGAAACTGGTTCAACAGCGCCAAATCCTTCGGCATCTTTGGTTTCAGGAAAACGCACACGGTACAAGCCATTCGGGGCATTTTGGTCCATACGGATTCCGCAATAATTGGGAGTGAGATTAGCTTCTGTAATCAATACCCAATTGTTGTTCGAGTTAAACAAAGCGGGAAAAGCCCATCCTTCGGCATTTGGCGAGGCTGTTCCGATTGACATTCCGTCTTCATAAAATTTTTCGTAAGCAGGGGTCCATTTCGATGGCACATCGTAACGCTGAATCCATGCTTTTCCTGTTTCAGGAACCTTGAACCCGGTCAGTTCGCGCACAATGGTGAATGTGCTGTCGGATTTTTCGGGGAATACATAACGGAATGCCACCCCGTCGTTGTAAGCCCTCATAACCAACTGAATCAGTGAGCCCTGCTGATTTTTAAAGGTCAGCTCCAGTTCTCTGGCGTGGTTGCGGCACTCGGTCTGGCGACCAATGAGCATGTTGTAGGTTTCGTCAATGGTCTTCACTTCACCTTTCGAAACGAATTTCAGGCCTGAACTGAATTGCTGATCTTTTCGGTCAATGCCAAGCGGGGAATTTTCAATCACAGCGATGGCCTGACCATCTTTCATACGGTCAACTTTGTAAATGAGCCCCGAGTACTCGGGGTTTTCGGTTTCCGCAACGGTGATGCGCAGGTTATTTTCCGGGGAATTCAGTTCCCAGACTTTTTCGGAAGGTTGGCACGAGGCAAAAAGTCCCGCTACAGTAAACAGGAACAGGTTTTTAAGGGTTGTTTTTTTCATAATCTAAAGTTTAGTATTCAATTAAATAATAAATCGTTTTTGTTTTGGCGCCATCCAGGTTGATCCAGCCCTTTTCAGCAGAAAGTACCCGATCGGTTTTCTTTCCTGAATGGTCGAGCACGGTGATTTTGGGTTGCGTTTTTCGATTAAACTTCATTGAAAGTTTAACAGGTTCAAGCAGCACCGGGGCATTGCCGCGTACAAGCAATTCGGTACGGTCGTCGCTGAATTTCATCCCCGTATTTTGCGCCCGTGCAATGGTGGTAACCAGAATCCTGTTTGTATTGGCAATTCCTTTCTCTTTTTCCAGACTGGTGACCAGAACCACAGCAAATTCATTATCGGTTTTTAGGGTAAGTTCGCCCAATTGCAGCGGTTCTCTGTTTGAAAAACCAACAAATCCTTTGGTCCCTGCAGTATTAATGGTGAAATAACCTTTTCCTTTTTCGCTCCAATTCAGTTGTCCGGTGGTGGAACTCATCACCGAATCTTTCCAAAGCGATTCAAAATTTTTCAGGAATTCGGTTTTGTTTTCATCAGTATAACTTAGCGCCACTTTTCCGGCAGCCATCAATTGAAGTGGAAAAGTACCTTCCATCACTTTCCGGTCAAAATCCTGCTTCACCGTTTCATTCAAAGGAGTTGCCCCTTTCAATACTGAAGCCAAATCAACTTTTCGGTGAATCACCGTTTCGCCTTCTTTCACATCACCACGATAAATCATCCGGGCCAGTGCCGGGTACAAAGCCATTTGCGTGGGTGAAGTCGCATTGTAAATTCCGCCGCCCCTTCCGGAGTGAATGGCAGGCTGGTAACGGGGAATATCGGTGGCAAATACGTACGAGGCATCCCACCCTTGAAGCCCCATTCCGTAAGTGGCAATGATTGGTGAACTTTCGGCCGTCCATTCGTTGGGAATCAGGCTCATCCACTCCGAAAATGCAAACGGACGGTTACTCAACTGTTGAAGTCCGGAGCTAAACAATCCCGAACCAATTTTGGAAACCATCGGCGTATTGTCAAACTTTCCAGGGGCCAGACTGTGACCGTTTCCACCGCCAAAATAATTGTGACGGTCAATCATACCTACTTCGGCATCGGCATGAAGGTTGAGGAGATGTGCCAAACCGGTTCCAGCCTGCCAGCAGCTACCAACCAGCGGACCTTTGTAACCGGTTTCACGAATGGCCTTTTCAAACTTTTTATAGAATTTCATTTGCTCATCGTACAGAAAATTGGCTTTGTCGAGAATGTGCTGTTTTACCGGGCGTTTTTCTTTCAATGCCTGACCATATTCCCAACTAAACAAGCCATGATTGGGCTGCGGATATACGTTCTCTGCAGCTATACTTTCAACTGAAAGCAAACCTTCGTTGTTCCATGCTTTTTTGAGTTGTTCGTCGGTTCCGTATTTGGCTTTCAGCCACTGACTGAACTTACGGGAAAGCATAGCCTTGTAGGTGGGCGTTTGTTCCAGTGTTTTTTCGATTGCCGACCAGAAAATATTGTCTTCGTTCTGAAATTCAATAAAGCTCAATGCCGGATCGCTGGCATATTTCAAACCGGTGAGCGGGTTGACATGGTTGAGCATGTTCACTGTAAGTTCGATGTTGAGCGCCTGAAGGTCTTCGGCAAAATTAACCAGCGCCGAAGTGGTCCCGTTTAGGTGAGACCACGGGAATTTGGTAGCGGCCAGTTCGCTGTAAGCCATAATCCGGTTGCTGTCGGCCTTCATCACTTTGTGTCCGTAAATGTGAGACCAACCGTAATAAATCCCCTTATTGCGCAGTTCGTTGCACAGAAAATCGAAGTTCTTCCATCTGTCACCGGAAATCACTGTCGAATGGATTCCGTCGGTTGCATCCCAGGTAAATTTGTGAAAGCGCACTCCATTAAAGCCAAAGCGAGACAGGAAGTTGCCCCATTTTACCGCTTCTTCGGGTTTCATAAAGGGCTGATTACTGCAAACGTTGGTTCCCCAGAATTTGATTGGAGTGCCGTCTTCAAACTCCAATTGGTCATCCTTCATCAGCACAAAGCCATGCTTTCCGGCGGGTTTATCGAGCCAGTCGGCCATATCGGTTATTGCATCAGTTGGCTGGTTTTCAGGACTGAAAACAAACCAGTCTTTCAGGTCTTGCGCCACTGCTGTCATTGCAAGCCAAACAAAAATAGTGATGAGTAATAGGTGCTTTTGATTCATTCGGTTTATTTCTATATGGTTATTCCACCCCGATATTCTGTTTCCCGCCGCGCAAATTCATTTTTTGATTTCCCCAAACAAAAGTGCATTGCATTTCTTTCGGTGTTACAATCGTCCCTTCAACCCGCGAATCCACTTTGCGCAAATCAAGTTCGATATTTCCCAATGGATGCGGGTAAACCGCTTTAATTTGGGTCAGTTCGCCAAATGCCGGAGCTATTTCAACGGTTTTGTGACCAGCAGAAGTCGCTTGAATTCCGCACACAGTCCGGAAGAAGAAATAATTAGGAGCAGTACTCCACGGATGACATTCGGAGCGTTGGTTTTCTTCGCCCCATTCGAGCGGAACTTCAGCAAAAGTGCTCATTCCACGCTCTTTCATCAGTTCCCATTCCGAAAGTTCTGGTAAAAATTTCTCCTGAAATCCAGTTTTATTCATAGCTTCGAACAGGTATAAATGCAGAAATAAATCTACCTGACCAAACCAGTCTTTGGGTTCGAGCAGTTTTGGCATCAATTGTTTAGCCTCATCGCCTGAAGTGGCTTCGGCCAGAATCGCCAGCAGATTGGTGATTTGGCTAACCTTCTTGTTATTGGGCGATTCGGTGTAAAAGCCATCGGTGTTTTTACAAAGTTTGTTTACTGCAGAACAAATCTCATCGGCACGTTTGCGGTAATCTGCCGCCTGATCCGGTTTGCCGAGGTAGTCGAAAATATTGGAGGCATGACGTAAAGTGTAGGCGTAATGCAAAGTATATAAAGTACAGTTACCTTCGTAAATGGTGGGCGGTTCTCCGTTTTTGTAATGCCGTGGCCAGGCCAGCGCTCCCCACCAGTCCATTTTACCCATCAGGCCGTTGGGTTGCATTTTATGTTCGAACCAGTGCAACACATTACCGACTCCCAGTTCAAACTGCGAGATAAAAGTTTTGTCATCTTTCCACATCATGTAATCGTGCACCTGGTCAATCCAGATGAGCGAGTACGAGGGAATAATCAGGTGAAAAGGATTCGGGTAACAGGCATAAGTCAGGCCTTCAGGAATGCGCGACTGGTCGAACTGAATGAGCGCATTTCGGGTCAATAGGTCGTCACCTGAAAGTGTGAGAAGTGTCAGATTGTGAACCCGCGAATCGCCGGTATATTGCATTTGTTCGTAAGCGGCATCCGACAAAAGCATGTCCTGTGCGCAAATGCTGACCGTCCGCCATCCGGCATCCATCACCCAATCGGTAAGCGGATAATCGGTTTCGAAAACCGCTTTTCGCTCAATAGGCGCATTACAGGCCATGTGGTAATAATTTTCGATAACCAGCGGTGAAGATTTAGTTTCAATATCGAGTTGAATGTAACGGAATGCGCGGATGTAAGTTGGTTTGAAAAAGCGGGATTTTCCTCCGTCGGGAATAAATACATCTTTCAATCCAACCATAAATTTGCCTTCAATATCGTTGCGGTTTCCTTTCGGTGATTGATTTTTGACTATCATATTCTCGGCATACATCGCCTGAATCCATGCATCTTTTCCTCCTGAAACCAGCATTTCAGGATAGCCCATTGTTTCTACAGCCTGATCAATCAGGATATTTACTTTTTTATTGGCCGGAATGGTGAGACTTCCGGTTCCTTTCAGGAAATCATCCATCACGTCCATCCCTGAAGAGCGGCGGATTCCGGCAAACTGAACTTTTTCTTCTTTCAAAAGGCCGGTGCGGCGCGGAATAAGCAATTTCCCGCCTCCATAAAGAATTCCGCCGGCAAATTGTTCGTTTCGTCCTCCGGCAATATCGGCCCATTTAGCCGGAAGCCAGGCTGTATCGTCGTACCCGTGAGTTTCCCAGCCCCAGGGATATTTATCGGCCCGGATGCTGTCGGTCGGATTGCCCACATACAACCCAAAATCAATGGTATTCCTGTCGGTCATCCATTCCACAATTTTTGGCGAATAAGCTTCGTTTTGAAAACATTTCCAGCTTCCGCCTGAAGTATTGACCATTTTTTCGGCTTTGGAATCGCCCTGCAAAATGAAGGAAGTCATTTGCGAAAAATAAGTGAACGAGCGTTTCGGCCCCCAGTTGACCACTTCGGCTGCAATAGCGTTTTTCCCGGGCTGAAGGTAATCGGCCAGATCAACTGTTTCATAGAACCAGTGCGAGAGGTCGCCCCTTGCCGGTCCACGCAGAATATACTGTCCATTTACAAACAGCCGGTAATGGTTGTCAGCCGAAATATGTACAACGAACTTTTCGGGTTTTGCCTGAAGTTCAAAACTTTTTCGGAACAACATTACAGCATGTGCCTGCGGTTCAGCGGTTGGATGCATGATCCATTGGGCGGTCCAGTTTACCGGTTGTGCTGCTAAAGAACTGATTGTGAGGATGGCTAAGAGCGTAAAACCTATCTTTACGCTTGTAATGAATTGATTTTTAGTTTGGGTGAAGTCGTCAATTGCATTTGCTGTAAAATAAAACATTTTCCGTTCCATTGCCTTATGTTTAAATTCGATAATAAAGATAGAAATTCTTTTAGTACGACTTTGGAAATAAAAAAAGTCAAATGCGGACAGCCTTATAAAATCAATCCTTACGACCAGAAATATTTTACGGCAAATCATTTTATCCTGATAAAAGTGCAATCAAATAGCATATTTATCCTGATAAAAGTGTAGAATAATTCATTTTAATCCTGATAAAAGTGTACTTTTGAAACCAAAATTCAACTTCAGGAGATGAAACGAAACAGCACAAACGAACTTTATAAATGGAAGGAAAGCAGCTACAGAAAACCTTTGATAGTACGTGGTGCCCGTCAAACCGGCAAAACCTGGCTTCTGAAGGAATTTGGAAGAACAGCCTTTAAGAATACGGTATATGTCAATTTTGAGGAAACACCTTCCCTGCAAAAGATTTTTCTGAATGATTTTGACATTTCCCGTATTATCAACACCATTCAAATCCACTCACAGACAATCATCAATACTGAAGATACACTGCTAATCTTCGATGAAATCCAATCAGCCGAAAAAGGAATCACCTCGCTGAAATATTTTCAGGAAAATGCACCACAATACTATTTGGCAGCAGCCGGATCGCTGCTTGGAATGGGCTTGCATTCCAATATTTCGTTCCCGGTTGGAAAAGTTAATTTTTTGGATTTGCGCCCCATGTCGTTCGATGAGTTTCTATGTGCCATCAACGAAAATGGACTGGCTGAAATCATTCAAAAACAGGACTGGGAAGTAATCAGCTTCTTTCATCAAAAACTGACCGAGTACCTTCGGTTTTATCTTTTTACAGGTGGGATGCCCGAAGTTGTTAAGATTTTTGCTGAAACACGAAACTGGGAATTGGTCAGGCAAACCCAGAACCAGATTTTGCATTCTTATGAGGGTGACTTTTCTAAACATGCCCCTCGCGAGGTTGTTCCTCGCATTCGGATGGTTTGGCAAAATATTCCGGCGCAATTAGCCAAGGAAAACAAGAAATTCGTATTTGGTGTTATTCGTGAAGGTGCACGAGCAAAGGATTTCGAACTGGCCATTCAGTGGTTGGTTGACAGTGGATTAATTCTGAAAAGCCACCGTATTTCTAAACCCACATTGCCCTTGATTGCTTATCAGGATTTATCGGTTTTCAAACTTTTTTTACATGATGTTGGTCTGCTGGGAGCAATGGCTGGTTTAAATGTGAGGACGCTGATTGAAGGAAATGCAGTATTTACCGAGTTTAAAGGCGCACTTGCCGAGCAGTTTGTTATGCAGCAACTGCGCCTAAAAACTGAAAGTTATATTGGTTACTGGACCAATGAAAGAAGCACTGCCGAAGTTGATTTTGTCGTTCAGGATGAAGGCGAAATCATCCCCATCGAAGTAAAATCGGGTGAAAATTTGCGAGCTAAGAGTTTTAAATTGTTTTGCGAAAAATATAAACCCGAAAAGGCAATCCGCACATCTGTAGCCCCATATAAAAAGGAGGAATGGATGACTAATGTTCCCCTGTACGGAATCATTTAGCAATCAATCAAACAACGATTCATCCAACGGACAATTAAAGTTTGCTGCAATCGCGCGTAATTGCGTATCGCTCAGGGTTTGTTTGACACCACCGGCAGCCATTACCCGAAGGCAGATTTCTGATGCTTTTTCAGCCACATCAATACGACCAAAGGCCTCGTCAAGGTTGCGGCCACATCCGCAAATACCATGAAACTGCCAGACAGCAAGATTCCGGCGGCTCATCGCATCGGCTGTTGCCCGGCCTAAATCCATGCTTCCGGCCATTACCCAAGGCAGAAACTCGATGCCCTGAGGAAAAACCACCACGCATTCAGCATGACTTTGCCATAGCAGTTTGCTCAGGCTTTTGGTATCCAGATTAGCAACCGCATAAGTTAAGGCAATTACGCTGTTTGGGTGGGTATGAATGAATGCAAACGACGTATTGTCCGATTTTTCCTTAATGCGGCAATGCGACAGCAAATGTGATGGAAGCTCTGAAGTAGGCGCACCAACAGGCTCATAACCCCAAAGCAACTGCCAGGCTTCACCCGATTCGTCAATTTCGATAACCCCGATATTCTTTTCAGGAAAAACTTCGATGTTACGTATAAACCGGCCGGTTCCGGAGACGAGGAAGCGTTCTCCTGCAATTTCGGGCATAGCCATGGGCAGTTTCACCCAATCTGACTTGGGCTGAAACCCATTGAAATATTCATAATTTTCCGGATTTAAGCGAAGGCTAATGTTTCCTCCGTTCGATTCTGCCCAACCGCGGCGAGCCATGTCGCCACTGGTTTTTTTGATTTCGTCAATTAGTTTTTGCATGATTATTTTTTTGTTTCAATTCCCAATAACTGCTATTCGGTTTCCGTTCCGGTGCCTGATTGTCAGGATTCCGCCCTTTGCAAGGGATTTCCAACTCCAGCCTTCCCGGTCAATCTGCTCCGTTTCCTGAATTATATTCTTATTCACCAGTACTGATCTGGGTTTTTGATTCATCCGGATCATTTCCGTTGATTTTTCATCAAAAGTACGGTAATTCATCAAAGTTGTTTTGGCCTTGTCAACAGGTGCGTCAGATCCAAAAAACTTGTTGAGGTGTTGTGGATATTCCATCAGTTGAATGACCGAAGTTGAACTGAGCAAGTGATTCTGATCGGCAGGAGCCAGTTCGGGTTTAAACGACATTGCCCTCAAATAGTGGCGGACATAATCGCCGTAACCGTCAGTCATCCAAACCTCATCGCGCGGATAGCGGTTTTTCCCGTCATCATCAACCATATAGGTTGCCCAACTGAGGGTGCGGACAGCATTTGTTACCTGCGAATTTTCGCCGGTAAGTGCAGCGTATTGCAACTCTGCTGAAGCTTGCCTTGAACTGTGGCTGTTTCCCGGAGTTTGGTAGGCTGTTTGTTCATTCACCACAATTACCCCGTATTTCTCCCATTCACGGTTGCCGAGGATTTTGTACACCCAATCGAAAATTCCTTTCACTTCGGTTTTCCAATTCGGAAAATATTCGGGATGGTTCATCATAAACTGGGCAAAAGTGACGGCATTGATCTGGGTGTCGCTCCAACCGGGAATATCCTCGAAAAACGGTCCCCATTTGTTGGTTTTCATCGGATAATTCTTCATCCAGTTCAGGAGTTTGTCAAACGCCATTTGGTAGTTGTCAACATCACCTGATTTCAATTCAATCAGGTTCAGAAATAATTCCATCGTGCCCGACCAGTTGCTGGTATAGCTGCTTAACTGATCATCCTGACCGCTGCCTGAATTGTGTTTTAACCGGCCAATTTCTCCGGAAATGGCATTCACTTTAAACGGAAGTGGAGAATTTTTCTCATCACCAACCTTGATTTGTTTCGAAAGTGTGTTGGCAATTTTTACGGCAGCTTCCAGATAACATTTGTCGGTAATGTTCGGATAAGTTGTAGTATTGGTCATCTTGTAAAGCTTTACCAGCTCCAACCCGAGCGATCCGGCTTTGTCGGGTTGGGTAAAACCGGGACCGATTACCATGTCGCCATCATAAATCCCGGAATAAATCAGGGTGTTGTACGGATAGGGGATATTGGGCCAGGCCGCATCAGCCGGAGAAAGCGAATGAGTAAGGTAATAATCGGCAATAAATTTCATATCTTCTTTCACTTCTTCATTTCCTGAATAACCATAGAGCAAATTCCACGACGAAAGCGCCATCGCAAACTGGTCGCCGCCTATGCCACGACGGTCGTTAAAATCGCCCCGCCAAACCTGGTGATTCATGTAATAGGGCAAGCCGTTTTTGTCGGTGCGCATGGTGTTCCAGAAATTCCAGACTTTTCCGATTACGAAATCGTACGATTTTCCCAGTTCAGGCGAATACCAGGGTAAAATATGGCCTTCGCTGTCGGTAACAATGTTGTGGTAAAGCAGCTTTTCGTCGGTATTTTTTGTCTGTACCGGGCCGGACTGGGCAAATCCGCTTAGCATTTGGCAAATCAGACAACCTGAAATAAATAACTGAAAAGTTTTCATTGGGTATTAGTTTGTTAAAATTATTCTTCGGTAACTAAACAGCGCCGGAGTTCCCGAATCTTTCACTTCGAGGATGATGTGCAGCGACTGGTCTTTTTTCAGTTCGGGCATTGCGAAAGTGATTTCTTCAGAACCTGGGTTGGCCAGTTCGAGGTCACCATCAAAACCACCTGCCTCGCGGTAAATATACCAGCGGTAACTGAGTTTGTCGCCATCGGGATCGCTGCTTCCTTTTGCTGATAGCTGTACTTTTGCACCTGGGTTTACTTTTGCTGTAGCTATGGCTTTTCCCACATTTCCATTTAAAGCCAAAACCGGATTATGGTTGGCATTTTTGAAATCATTGGTAATGTTCCAGTCCATGCGGACGGCAAAATCGTGCTGGTAAGCCTCACGCCAACGCCAGACGGTGGCCTGGTTCGAGGCCTCTTTACGTCCATCGGGTAATAGAATTTCGTCCTGTGAATTGACAGAGCTAGTCCAGATATTTCCCTTTTCGGCATAAGAGCGGTAAAACTCGTACCTGCCTCCCCAACCACCATAAGCAGGACTGATATACCAGCCCAGCCCGTTGCCGATGAGCCCCAGAAACGAAGGGGTGTCGCCTTCCATGATGTAGGCAAACGGAATGTAGTGTGCAGCCAGCGGGCCGTGGTTTTCGCGAATGTTGGCGGCTAACCAGGGATTGTCAACCAATTCCTGATACAATCCAGGCCCGTTTTTATAAAAGCGGTCGCCTGAAATTCCTGTCCACGTGGCCTTGTAATATTCCAACCAGGAGTCGCCAGCCGAGGCATCAACGATATAGAAGATTTCGGGAAAATTGTTCCGAATCCACTGCCCCGCGAAATCCTGGTCGGAGATGGAATACACCTTCAGTTTTGAAACAAATTTGCGGACAGCTTCTTTGGCGCGGGTTTCGCGCACTTTCCAGAGCGCCTGTGCCAGACAATTGATGCCACCCCAGGCAGTTACCCAAAGTGGCCGGTCATCGGCTTTGTCAACTGCCTTAATCAGCAGTTCGGAGCCTGGCGAATCGTTTCCTTCGCCCACGCCATCCATACTGAAAAGGGGCAGGTGTTCGGTGGTAATGTCTAATAAATAGTCCATTGTTGGGTAGCCAGACGCATGTTTGTCGAGATTTGGTTTCACTTGTCTGTAATCGCGCACCAAAGCTTCAATTTTATCTTTCCGGGTTTGGCTGCGCAGGTGCGTTGAAGTGGTTGCCACCAATCCTTCCAAATCGTATTCATTCGAATAAACAAGCAGGCGCACCAGCGATTCCTGATCGTCGGGTTCGTTGGTAATATCGGTCAGTACAAAAAGCCGCTGTTTCACAGGTTCTTCGAATTGAAGTTGCGTTTGGGCAAATCCGGCAAACCAAGCAAGAAAGAAGATGATTAGCATTAGGTTTTTCATTGTTAGTAGGTTTAAATCTTCTAATACAACTCAAAGAAACAATTATGATTTTCTGCGCAAATCCAAAGTAAAAAATTCCATTTCTTGACACAAATCCAAAGCTAACATTTAATTATTATGCATTATATTCCGGATCACGGTTTCCATCAGGGCTATATTGTGAAGAGAAAATGGCCAGATCGAATAATTTCTGACGGCTGTCTTCCACCCTGATATTTTCAAACGTCACGCCGCTAACGTGCGCCTGACCCGCATTGTGGATACTTATCGTTGCACCATCTTCCACATGAATAATATCCATATTTCCGAAGCGGATGTTTTTTACCTCGTCCGAATTCAATTCAAACCCGATTTCAACCGCATTTCCCCAAATTGAATTCCAGAACACACTTCGAAGGCTGGTTGGTTTCCTGCTTTCCGGCGAAAATAAACAGCGGTTGCTGCCTGATTCGCCCGTTGAGTTCCAGACTAAGGTTTTCGGGTTTGTTCAATTTAAACCGGAATGAATTATCGCCGGTGTATTCAGGTTTTAATCCCGAAAACCTTGGTCGAATATCAACCCAGCGAACGTTGTACATGGTATTGACTTCGACGCTCACTTCTCCGGAAAAGTCGAAAACGGCATACGAAGCAACAGGCGTATCGAAAACCGGCACCGGCGTTCCGTTTACTTTCACCTGATAATATTTATTGGAAGCAAAACCTTCGGGAGCCTGCCAGGTTGTTATTTGTGCCAAAACGTTGTAACTAAAAAACAAAACTGAAATTAAAGTGAAAATTCTCATTGGTAGTGTGTTACTGATTTTTTAATTCAATATTTGCCCATAAATTACTGGCCGAGAGTTCAACTGCTTTCTTCAGGTTTCCGTTTGCTTCTGTTTTGTTGCCAAGTCCTTTGTGTCCAAGTCCTTTCAGTAAATACGCGTTTGAAAGTTGCACATTTGCAGCTTCTTTCTCTCCGAATTTGGCAAAGAAATCAATCTCCGAACCTTTGTTTATCCGCTTGTTGCCTGATTGAATCAACGCATTAAAACATTCGGAAGCTTTTACCTTATTTCCCAACTTCTGATAACTTAATCCCTGATAATAAGCAACATAATCAGACTCCTTGATGGACTGATCTGCTGACATCGCAAAATAGGTTTTGGCTTTGGCCTTATTACCCAAAGCTTCATACGCCAGTCCGATAAAATAATTGACCTGCGGACTTCTTTCATCTCCGGTTCTGGCTTTTGAATTTTCAGGAGTCTCAATGGACGCCAGGAATTGTTCCAGCGCAAGTTGATATTTTTTCTGTTCAAGGTATTTCTTGCCCAACAACAAGTGGGCATCAACGGTAATGTCCCTTACCCTTGAACTCCCTTCACGGAAATGGAAAGTACTTTTACTCAGATATTCCACCGCTTTTTCAGACTCTCCGGCAAGGTTCAGAACCATAATCTCGCGCACAAAGGCGTCGTCGCGTTGCTTCACAATTTCATTGCTGCCTTCAAAAAGTTTTGCCCGTTTCCAGATTGGCGCATTGCTTAATTCATAGAGCGGATCCAACTCAGAGTAATAGATTGGCTCGTCCTTTTTAATCGTAAAAGCTTTTTCGTACGCGGCAATTGCTTTCGGAATATCCTGCAAGTGGTGATAATATCCAAATCCCAGGTTTCGCCAGGCGATGGCCAGCGACGGATCCAGTTTTACAGCCATTTCCCAGTTCTCAATGGCGCGTTGAGGTTGCTTGTCGTAGAGTAAATTGCCCAGATAATAATACGGTTTTGCATCTTCCGGATGATAGTTGGATGCCATATTCAGAACCTTTACATCTTCCAGCCTGAACGGGAATCCATAATCAACAGACAAAGCAGATGCTTCTTTGAAGTACTTTTCCGCTTCGGTTTTATTCCCTTTTTTATCCTGAAGATATCCCAGATAATAACTGATCATTTGGTTTTTTCCTGAAAATCGGCGAAGGATATCTTCCGATTCAGCAAAAAGTCCGTCATTCAAATATCCAACTGCCAGCTCAAGGTAGTTCTGGTCAAAATCCCGCATTTTAAGGGTAATCGCCTCCATAATACTGGCAGCTATTGTCTCACTTCCTGATGCATTTGCAATTAGATAATTCTCATTGGCTGCCCTGAAATCGAGCGGATCTTTTTCTGCAATACCGGCCATTGTTGCTTTTGCACCTTCAAAATTGCCCAGTTTTCGCTGGATGGAAGCTTTCAGATTGATGGCGCTGTTATTATTGGCGTTGGTTGACAGCGACTCGTTGATCTGACCCAGAGCTTTTTGAAAATCGCCTTTCATGCAGGATATTCGCGCCAGTTCGAGGTAGGCCGCAGAGTGGAAAGCATAATCCCAGGTTGCCCGGTAAAGCGTGTCAACCGCTTCATCGTAAAGTTCAAGCGCCTTTAAAGTCAGGCCTTGCAGGTAAAGCGCTTCGCAGTTTGACGGCCGGGTGAAATCTTTGGTCAGCCTTTTTATTGCTGTACCGAAATATTTGCGGGCAATGTTGTACTCTCCGTTTTTGAGTTGAATATTTCCAACTGCCACATTGGTGCGGATATCCGAGGGGTCGCGTTTCAGGGCTTCAGAAAAATAATCCATGGCATTCAGTGTTGGATTATAGAATTGCAGGATCCGGCTGCCAGCCAGGTACAATTCCTCGATCGTCTGCATGTCTTTTGGAAGAGCGGGTTTTTTGACTTCTTCGGGCAGCTTTCCCCCTTCATCCCATTTAACTGGCTGGTAAGAGACCAATACTTCGTTGTTTTCCAGATTGATCATTTCGGTATATAGGTCGGTCAGATCAAATGATCCGTCAATTTTAAATGAACCTGTAAAAGCAGTTTCCGGCGAAATCTCCACCGTTTTTTCAAAGATTACTGCATCTTTTCTTTTCAGGATAATCTTCGCTTTGTTTACTTTTTGGGTTGAATAGTAGCCCAGAAAGACTTTGCCGTCTTCCCGTTTTTCAAGGTTTACCGCGCCGTTGAGGTTCGCATTTTTGAATCCCTGAATGTCCCTGACCGGATACCAGTATTGTTTGAACGTTTTTACCTCATAAGGTTTGATCCAGCTGTAATCAGGCTGGTTATCCGAAAACGCGCCAACCATGATTTCCACGTACGGACCGTCAGTTTCTGTCAGTTTGGCTTCGGTCGCCTGACCACGTTCGCCGGAGCCCCATTCCCACAATTTGGCCCCTTTCACGATGTTGTGATCGCCAATATGCACAGTTCCGGCTTCTTTTCCATGATCATAAGCGCCCATGAAATCTTCTTTCAGGTCGTAAGCGAAGTAGGAATTTTGATTGACTGAGTTTTTCCACCAACTGATATCCACTCCTTTTGTGAAATCCTCGCCATTATATATTTCTTTGGAAACAGGCCAATGGGCGAAACTATTCTTGGCATGGTAGGTAACCGTATTCACACTGGGCGGGAAAATCACCTGATAATCTTTGTTGGTATGGGCTGCCACGTTTGCCCAATACAAAAAAGTGTTGGCATAAGGAGTCGGATTATGAATTTTAACCTCGGTTTGGTAATACGATTTGCCGGGGAACATCGTAATTCCAATGGTCCACCGCATGCGGTGGCGTGGCTCGGTTTCGCCAATCCAGATGGTTTTGCTGCCGTCTTTATTTTCGGCAAGGTCATAGTCAACCGGAAGCATGGTTGAAGCCCGGTGGTGATGGATGACACACCATTCAATTCCTCCGGAAACCCAGGCGCCGGTCATGCCTATGTTGGAAGGTTTAACGACATTATTTTTATAGATGAAATTATTCCCGTTGGTCTTGTCGGTTCCGTAATAAAGTTTTCCACCGATTTCAGGCGTGACACACAGCTTGATGTATTCATTTTCAAGGATCAACGCTTTCCACGCATGATCTTCCTTCTCATTGGAAATCATGTCGTTCAACCGGTATGGGTAGATTATTTTGGAAGCGCCCTGATAAGACTCACCTTTAAAAAACATCGGGTTTTTATCAGGTGGTATGATCTGATAAGTTGGAAGCACCCACTTTTGTTCTGAAATTTTGACCTGGGCGAGGAGGTTTGATGTTGCAAGTAGCCCGAAAAGGGTCAGGCAAAGGAAAAGCCTGGTTTGAATTGTAAATTTAGGTTTCATGGTGCTATTTAAGTTTTTTAAGCTGTGCGTTTCCAATAATTGCTTTAAGCTGCGTAATGGCTATTTGATTGAGTTTTTGTAACCGCTCAGGTTGGGGAAGTTGCATTCGAATAAATTCGGCATTTAAACTCTCCAAATTTGCCAATATAACACAAAATAATTATCTCCGGCTTCGGTTTTAAACCTATCGAATTCGATAGGTTTAAAATTTTCGTTGTTGAGGCTTTCCCATAAACCAATAAAGCTAATGGTGCTGCGGCTTCGCATCCAATTATTAATGATAGAAAATGGTTCATTTTCATTCCTGTATTTGGCGATATCTGTCAGGGAAATATATTCCGTTTGATTTTTTGAAAGAATATTCACGGTTGTACCTTGAACAATCAGTGAAACTTTAGTCTGCTTTGCCATTATTTTTATTTAAAAACTATTTCATCGGCATAATTCGTTGTAATCATTCCATTAAATGTGCTGGTCACTTTGGTGCCGTGAATGACAAAGTTTTCGAGTGTAACGCCTTTAATCCGGTGTGTTTTGTCAAAACCCAGCAATTGCGAATACGGGAAACGATCTCCTTCAACGGTAATATTGCGGAAGCGGACATCTTCAATTTTTCCTCTTTCCTTGTCTTTTGAATATTGAGAGAACAGGATTTTAAAGTCAATCAGCCAGCCTTTTGAATCTTCCACGCGGATATCTTCGTAAAGCACATTTTTTACCACCGCACGGTCGCCATTATGGATGGTGAACGTTCCTTCTGGACCTTCGGTATGAATCAAATCGCAATTTCTGAATGTGATGTTCTTGATAGTATCGCTTCGGGTTTCGAATCCAATTTTGAGGGCATTTCCCCACACTCCGTTCCACATCACCGAATTCTGAACGACCACATCGTCAACCGTAAAACTACTGTTGAATTTGGTGAAATAATTCACTCCTGATTTTATGGCAATGCAATCGTCTTTGGTCCGGATGAAACAGTTGTTCACCAACACATGCTGCGAACCAACAATATCAATTCCATCGTCCCAGTCGTTTTCCGAAACTATTTTCAGGTTATTGTAAGTTACATGATTGGATGCAGTTGAAGCGCAGCTCCAGTGCCGGCTTTCGGTCAGAATAATTCCTTCAATCAGTACATTTTCGCATTGGTTAATTTCAATGGGCCGGTGTTCGCCTTTCAGGTAACGGCTGTTATCCAGAATGCCACGGCCTAAAATTTTGATATTCTGAGCTTTGTCGGTCATGAAGTGGCCCCGCACAATCGCACCTCCTTCGATATAAACCGTTTGATTGCTTTTAATGAAAACTTCGTCAGGGTAATGAATTTTTCCGGCTTCGAAGAAAATGACGTTTTTATCAGCTTTGTCCGGAATGTTGGTTTCCAACGGATTTGCAAAAATGAAAAGCGGACGTTTGATATTTTTATTGATTTCGACGCTTAGGTTTTCAGGCTTGTCCAGCAAAAACCGGACTTGGTTCCGGGAAAGCTCAGCTTTAATATTCCTGCTTTTCGGACGGATGTCGAAATCGTATACCGGCGACAAAAAAGTGATTTTTATATCAACCTTTCCATCGAATGAGAAATAGGCCAGGGCGGCTATTCTGTTATTGTAGACAAATATTTTCTGCCCGTTCACCTCCAGCTCAAATTCAGGAGCGGCCTCTGCATCTTTGGGGGCATCGTAAGTAATTAAATTACCGGCATTTGCCATCATTACTGAACCCATAAGCAAAATTGCAAGTAAAAATTTTTTCATGTGTTAGTTCTTTAAATTCGATCCGAAAATAGATGTGTCCTGAAAACCACAAACAGTTGTCAAAACTTCATGGATACCTTTTTTGTAAATTTCAATAAACCTGAGATCGCCGGGCAACCTATTCCCATGTTCATCGGTGGCCCGGAACAAACACCCGCAAAGCAATGCCTGAAATATTTTGTCGTAAGGCATTTCTAATTCCATGGCCAGGTTAATTGCACCTGCCAGCCGGTCACCGGCACCAAGCTTTCGCATCAGATCGCAGCCTACACGGTAAATGGTGTCGCCCAAAGCCTTGTTCTGAAAGCGGTGCAACAAATCGTCTATATGTTCGGTCAGGGCAATGGCGGTAAACTCTTCAGGATATTTTGCCAATAAAATACTTGCGGCCTGAAGCATGGTTTCCCGTACTTCGGAGTGAATTTCAGGAATTGCAAGCGCTTCGTGCAAATACATAAATTGCGGATTGTACTTGTAGCCAATGTAAGCTGCGGCCGCATGTCCCAGGTTGTGAATAAATAATTTACGGTCAACCCATGCTTTCATGTTCTCTTTGGGGGCCAAACCTTCCATTTCAGGAATCGGATTTTTAAATGCTTTTCTGTCGAGAATCAAGGTATTGTAAGGTTCGGCAAAAACCTGCAAAATATCCTCTTCCACATCTTTTTTAAGCATTATGGGAACCATTTTCCCGATACTGGTTTCGACGAAGCCTACCAGATCAGCCATTGGATATTTTCCCGGAAGAAACTTCTTCAACTCCAATTCAAAAAATCCGGCAGCATTTCTAAGATTTTCGGCAATAATGATATCTAAAGCCAGAGAGCTGTTCTGTTCGAATCGTTTTAGCAAACCTTTGGCAAGCAATGGCATTATTCCCGGTAAACCGTTTTGTCCAACCGAAACTGCTAAAATGTCGGCAGAGGCAATTTCATGAATCACTTTTTTTGAATCGCCGGCCAGAACTCCACGCACATTTTTTACCTGAATAATTTCTTCGGCATCGCCTTTAATGACCACATTGTAGCTTCTCCGCTCATTTAAAGCATCAATTACCGGTTTGAAAATATCAACAAAAACTACCTCAAATCCGCCGCGGCTAAACAACTGAGCAATGAACGAACGTCCGATTTTACCGGCGCCAAATAATACAATCTTTTTGCTGTCTGTCATTTTCCGATTTGTTTCAGATAGCTGTTTTGATAGTGACTGATGATATCGAGTTTCTCTCCTTTTCGCGTTTCGAACCAGGCGCCCCCCAAATAGAAGCAAGTAAAACCACCTGAAGCAACTCCCCATGAGATAGCATCCACCAAATCTAATTTACCGGGTTTATCATGTTGCAATTGCCGGGCAACCGAAGCTATTACCCCTCCGGCAAAGTTGTCGCCGCAACCAGTCGTATCGCCTTTTTTGCATACGTTTCCCTGCAATTCGATTTTGATTTTTTCCGAAATCGGGAACTTTGTAATATCAACTGCCTGGAATAAACTCCCATCAGAATAAGCATACAACCGACTACTTCCATTAGTGATAATAAACGATGATAGTTTCTGATCCCTGAAATAAATTGCTGCCTCATCAATTGAAGAATACCCACTTATTTTCAATGCTTCTTCACAATCCATGATCAAAACGTCGGTCAGCTTAAAACTTTCGCTGCTATTGCCCAAAGGCCACTTTTCGCCTGGATTTGCTTTTTCATTCCTGAAATCGAATACCGTATTTACCACCGTAACGCAATGATTGGCCTTTGCTTTTTGCAGCAATGCGATAAGGTTGTCGTGAATTTGAGGCACTAAAGCAGTTCCTCCGAAACAGACAATCTGAGCATCAAAAAATGAAGCGGGTAACATTTCAGGAGAATAGTCTGATGAAGCTCCGATGTTATTAATGAAAGTCCGTTCACCATTTCCATTATCGAAAGTTGGGTCAGACAGAACATGGGTAAAAGCTGTTTCTTTAGGACCTACTTTGATGTAATTTTTGATATTCAATGGAGTAGCTGCCACTTTTTCCAGAATCAGATCGGCGGTTTCATCATTGCCAGTGCAACCATAATAGCTGACCTCAAACTGGTTTTCAGGCAGCAATTGTGAAGCATGAATTAGTGAAACCAATGAGGGCCCACCAATATTGAAACTATTGTAAGATGAATTACCAACAATCGAAGAGAGTATTTCAGGATACGATTTGTTTGCAAAACTTTCAAGTTCCCCTGTAAACACAAGTTTGCCTGGACTCAAACCACCATCTCCGGTTTTTATTGATTGAAACTGAGCAAACTGCGAACTTCTGAAATTTACGTCAGAGTATAAAAAATCGGCTAAAGCGCAACCTGTTCCTGCAATTTTGATAACGGAATCGCTCATGGTTCATAAAAATTTTTGATAATCGGAAGCGAGTAAATGCAAGGGTTTTTCATCTTCAGCTATTTCCGGAAAGCGACCAACGGGCTCGAAAAAACAGTTGTCGTTTGAGTCATCGTTAACTGCGCTTACTTCGCCAACAAACACTTTCCCCTTGCCCGGTTCGCCGTAGAAACGGTGAAATATTCCTTGTTCCAGACAAATACTTTCACCCGGGGTTAATATCACCTGGGCACCTGCTTCAACAGTTCGCAAAATTCCGTCGGTTCTGACTACAACAGGCTGATCGGAAAACTGGTTATCGCCAATCGAATTGTACAATTCAAGAACCAGGTTGCCACCTCCACGGTTGATAATATCTTCCATTTTGCTCCAATGAAAGTGCATCGGAGTTTCCTGCAATTCTTCAACAATCATGGCCTTTTCGGCATAAGGTTTTTTGTCTTTTCTGATATTTCCGTTACGGATTGTAAACAGTATCAGGCCACGCTCATGAAAATTGCCAGTGCCAAAGTCGGTTAAATCCCAACCCAGCATATTGTCAGTAATTTCGGAACAGGTTTCCTGTTTTCCTTTCCAATCCTCCGGGGTCCAATACGCCCATGGCGGAAGTTTAAAATTCATCAGATCGAAAAATACGATTGATTCTGCGATTAGCTGGTTTATTTCACTTCGTTTCATAGGTGTAATTTTTTTAATTCGTTGATTACTTAAATCTCATCACAATTGAATTCATATTGCCTGAACCTTTTACCACAGCGTACCTCGATTGATTGACCTGATCAACTGTTACCGAAACTTTCCTCCCATTGTTTGAAGCAGTTGCGCTTTTTGTTTTTTCAGGAATAGGTACGCGCAGGGTAAACCGATCGAATTTGCCGCTGGTTTTAATTTCAACCTGATTGTTTTTAGGATTGAAAGAATATTGATAGCTAACCTGGTTTCCGTCGCTACCATATCCAATATTTACAGTTGTTTTTTCGACACCTGCAAAATACCATCGGGGCGAAATCTCCACTTCCTGAAACAAAATGCTTTTGTCCACCACGCCTGCCAATCCTTCAACTAGTGCGCTCACAAATGCTGCCTGACCCCATTCGTCCGGAATGGCTTCTTTCTGGGCTGTTCCATCGGCATTGACACACCCGGGAAGGCGACGGTTGTTTTTGTTTAAAATTTGTTCGGCTACCTTGATCTGCTCAACTGCATAAACTTCAAACCCGTTCTGAAAAGCTGCTTTGGCCAGTTCTCCACCGACTAATGGTAAAACAGCGCCATTCATATATTCCCCCAAGGCATACTTGCCAAAATGTGGATTGATGAATGGATATATCCCAAACCAGGGGGCAATTGACTCATCTTTGATCTTTTCTCCGATTTCCTGATAGGTTTTGATGATGGAAGCTGTCATATCGAGGGTTGGAGCTCCGCGATTGATGGAATAAGTATTGGATAAACCGATGGAGTTGATCGGATCGGTTTTAATGTGCAATGGTACAGGCTCTTCGGGAATGAAATGGGCATAAAATTTTCCGTTCCAGCAAAGCGAATTCAACCGCTGACGGAATAAATCGCCCTGCAAATCCCATTCACGGGCTGCATCGGATTGTCCAACTGCCTCAAATAAAATGGACAGTTGCCTGCAGGCCTGAAACATACCACTGTTGTCGCCGTGCATAATCCCTTTAGGTGTTTCGGGGGTATTGCCAATGTGGTAAAGCAAGCGTTCGACACTTTTCAGCGAATCGGGCTCGGAGGTAAAGTCCCAGGTATCAATAGAATATGGCCGTTTCACCAACAGATTTTTGGCCGACCAGCGCAAGGGATCGCTCATTTCGTATTTCATTCCCTTCACCAAAGTTGGCATCCACTGTTTCAGAAAAGCCTGATCGCCTGAAGTCTGCCAGTTGGTGTAAACGCCTTCCACCATCAGGTATTCCAAATCGGCCTCGATGGGCATTCGGAAAAAGAAATTCTGGTTGTTCACATCCACGAAATAAAACTCGTTTGGGAAACAGTTGGTGAAAAACAACTGGCCCACGTTTTTATCCTTATACGAATCCCAATAATCGAAGTACATTCCTTTGGGTGTTTGCCGTCCCATGAAGAAGTCGAGGTAGCTGCCCATATCTTTTTCCCAGTATTTATAAGCTTTCATGGTGTGGATGTGATCGCGGACCCATGAAACAAACATCAAACGCTCTTTTCCATCGAGCATCACCTTTTTAACACGGGCATTTTCATACAGGCTTTTTTTCAGGTCGTTCAGCAAAGTGGCGTACATTCCCGAATTTTCGCTAAAAGTAGTTTGGGCGTTTACAACGAAGCAAAATGGAGAAAGAAGCAGAAAAAACAGTAGCAATCGTGTTCTTTTCATATCGCGTTTTAGTTGGCTTAGGTTTCAAATTTAAATAAAAGCGGCGACAGAATTGTTCTGCCGCCGCTTTTATTCTAAGTGCATAAGTGTTTTATTGCCTTTTGTGACATTTACTGGTAAGGCAGAATATTATTTTTCTGTACTTCTTCTGCTTTCAGAATCTCGATAACCACGTAGTTGCTTTTGCCGCGCCATGGAAGAGAATGCAGGTATTCTTTATACCTGAGTTCAACTACCTTTCCGCTGTTGCGTTCCAAAATAGCTGCCACACTATCGTTGGTCACACTAAATTCAAACTCATTGCTTTGAAGCGCACCCGGTGCGGTTGATTTAAACCCATCCTGAATCAGGCGTCCTTCGTAGGTTTTGAAGATAAACCCCTTTTTTACAAAGAAATTCAGGGTCCCGGCTTTAACTCCTTCACCAAAAACAAAATAGTAGCGCCACCAGAATGACAGGGCCAGAATAATTACTATAACGAATAAACCGATCTTCAAAATCTTTTTCATGATTCTATTTTTTTTCAATTTAAGGTCGAACAAATTTAGTATTTCCGGCCAGAACAACCAATTCTAAACTGTTGAAATGCCGTTCCTCTTTGCCGACGTGATTGTAGATTGCCATCAACTGATCAAAGGGTAAATCTTTCTTTAACATGTTGTTCCTCATGTTCTGATTTAGAGATAATTACAATCAAAAGGTATTGGATATAAGCAAAAAACCCCCTTCCGGCGAACCGAAAGAGGGTTTTGATATTTATGTATTGAAGGGTATGTTCGGTAGATTACATCATTCCGCCCATGCCGCCACCCATTCCACCGCCCATAGGTGGCATAGCTGGTTTGTCTTCTTTTTCTTCAACCAATACGCATTCAGTAGTCAGGAACATGCCAGCAATTGAAGCAGCATTTTCCAGAGCGATACGGGTAACTTTAGCAGGATCGATAACACCAGCTTCGTAAAGGTTTTCGTAAACATCGGTACGTGCATTGTATCCGAAATCGTCTTTACCTTCCATTACCTTCTGAACAACAACAGCGCCTTCTTTGCCAGAGTTGAAAGCGATCTGACGCAGTGGTTCCTGAATGGCGCGTTTTACGATTTCGATACCAGTGGTTTCGTCGTCGTTTTCTCCGGTTAAGCCTTCAAGTACTGCAATGCTGCGGAGGTAGGCAACGCCACCGCCGGGAACGATCCCTTCTTCAACAGCAGCACGGGTTGCATGCAAAGCATCGTCAACGCGGTCTTTTTTCTCTTTCATTTCAACTTCTGAAGATGCCCCAACATAGAGTACCGCAACACCGCCTGACAGTTTTGCCAAACGTTCCTGAAGTTTTTCCCTGTCGTAATCGGAAGTAGTTGTTTCGATCTGTTTTTTGATTTGGTTTACACGTGTTTTGATGGCAGCAGGATCGCCGGCACCAGCGACTACCGTTGTTTTTTCCTTGTCAACAGTGATTTTTTCTGATTTTCCAAGCATTTCAAGGGTTGTATCTTCCAGTTTCATGCCTTTTTCTTCGGTAATCACCACACCACCGGTTAAAACGGCAAGGTCTTCGAGCATTTCTTTACGACGGTCGCCAAAGCCAGGAGCTTTCACAGCACAGACTTTCAGTGAACCGCGTAAACGGTTAACAACCAAAGTAGCCAATGCTTCACCATCAACATCTTCAGCAATAATCATCAGCGGGCGACCAGTCTGGGCCGATTGTTCCAGAATTGGAAGCAAGTCTTTCATTGTGCTGATTTTTTTATCGTGGATCAGGATATAAGGATGCTCCATTTCGGTAGCCATTTTTTCGCCATCGGTAATAAAATATGGAGAAATATAACCACGGTCGAATTGCATACCTTCTACCACATCCACATAAGTTTCAGTTCCTTTGGCAGCTTCAACAGTAATTACCCCTTCTTTATTCACTTTTTCCATTGCTTCGGCAATTAATGCTCCGATTGCGCTGTCGTTGTTGGCGGCAATTTTAGCAATCTGTTCAATTTTCTTGAAGTCGTCGCCAACGTTCTGAGCCTGATCTTTGATGCTTTCAACTACTTTGATGACAGCTTTGTCTATACCGCGTTTCAAATCCATTGGATTTGCACCGGCAGCAACATTCTTTAAACCAACTGAAATCAGTGATTGTGCCAAAACGGTAGCTGTAGTTGTTCCATCACCTGCGTCGTCGCCTGTTTTGCTGGCTACTTCTTTCACCATTTGGGCGCCGATGTTTTCGTAAGGATTCGAAAACTCAATTTCTTTTGCAACAGTAACACCGTCCTTGGAGATTTGTGGTGCGCCAAATTTCTTTTCAATAACTACATTTCGGCCTTTTGGTCCGAGGGTTACTTTTACAGCATCAGCCAATTTGTCAACTCCTTTTTTCAGGAGGTCGCGGGCTTCGATATTGAATTTAATTTCTTTTGCCATTTTTAATTCTTTTTAAAATGTTATTAATCAGTTATTCAGCAACAAATAAAACATCTGTTTGCGACATCAACAGGTAATCGGTTCCGTCAATGTTTAATTCAGTACCGGAATATTTACCGTAGAATACCGAATTACCTACCTTGATTTCCATTGGTTCGTCTTTTTTAGGTGAACCAACCAAAACTACTTTACCAACTTGTGGTTTTTCTTTTGCCGAATCAGGAATAATGATTCCGCTAGCTGTTTTCTTTTCTGCTTCCTTTGGCTGAACCAATACTTTGCCAGCAAGGATTTTTCCTTTTAAATCTGCCATTTCAAATTATTTTTAGATGTTAAACTTATATTTTAAAAATTTTTGTACTCCTTTTTTAGCAGATACTATGCCAAAGAAGATATTGCCAAAAATGAGGACGGGATTGGGACATTTTTACACCTGAAAATTAGATCAGGCGGACAAAAATACGTTAATAACCTGAATTACAGGACGTCTTTGCTTTAATTGTGACTGTCATTTTGCGTGTCAGACTGTCAGTAGCTCTTCCCTGAAAGCCTCCCCCCGCCCCTCTAAAGGAAGGGTGAAAGAACTGGGAAGAGTTGATTTGTGGTTTGATTTTTTATTCATTATTTATAAGCTTAAAAATGTTCTGAACTTCGAGAATCCAAAAGTCTCCCCTTCGGGGAGATTTAGAGGGGCTACTAATAAACCTCCATATTCGAAATAACCGGACAAGCTTTTGAATCAGCAATTACAATCCGAACTTTTTGTGCTTCAACCGGACTGATCCTAAGAATACGTTCGTATCCGATGGTTGTTCCCTGTGCCACTTCCTGCCAGTTACCATCTTTTTCAATTTCAACCGTGAAGTTTTTTACACGTTGTCCGAGTTTGATGTACTTCTGAATCAGTACATAACTGATCAATTTCCTTTCGCCTAAATCAATTTCCAGATTGCCTGTTTTGATCTGATCGTTGGTTGCCCAGTAAGTTTCTTTATTTCCGTCGGTTACCATATTCGCTTCATAAAGCGGTGAATTTCCCCGGACTGAAGAAGCTTTAGCAGGTTTGTTAAGCGCCAGATTAACGCTGAAACGTTCGTCAATCAGTTTTTTCCAGCCCTGCAGGGAGGCTACATCAATTTCGTTAATTAACCCACGACGATCGGGTGGAATATTCAGGATGAGGTTGGCTCCCCGACCAACTGAGCTTAAATAAATATCGAACAGTTGTTCAGGTGTTTTAACCAGCGAATCTTCTTTGGCATGGTAAAACCATCCCGGACGGATGGAAACATCCACTTCGGCAGGTATCCAGCTTATGCCATTTTCTTCACCTGTATTCAATAATTTTTGAATGCCACTTTTCCCGGCATACAGAGTATCAACTGTTATGGTATTCCAGTTGGTTTCGTTTACAAATCCGCTTTCGTTGCCACACCAGCGGATATCCGGACCGGCATCGCTGAAGAAAATAACATTGGGTTCCATGTCGCGAACCAATTTCAGGGTTGATGGCCAATCGTAATAAGTTTTGCCATCTATGTTTCGTTTTTCGTTTGTTCCGCCGTAATGGCCATCACCACCATTTGCACCATCGAACCACATTTCGAAAACGGGCGAGTGTGCTGCAAATAATTCTTTTAACTGGTTACGGTAGTATTCGACATACGAAGGCGAACCGTAGTCGGCCCGGTTACGGTCCCAGGGCGAGAGGTAAACGCCAAATTTCAGACCTTCAGCGCGACAGGCTTTTTCCACTTCATCAACTACATTGCCTTCCCCGTTTTTGTAAGGACTGTTTTTGACCGAATGTTCGGTGTATTGACTGGGCCACAAACAGAACCCATCGTGATGCTTGCAGGTCAGAACCAGGCCTTTTAATCCGGCGGCTTTAAAAGTTTTTGTCCATTGGGTCACATCCATGGCCGTTGGGTTAAAAACCGATTCGCTTTCGTCGCCAAATCCCCATTCTTTATCGGTGAAAGTGTTGGTAGTGAAATGAACAAAAGCATATTGTTCCATTTCGTGCCAGGCCAGTTGACGGTCGGTAGGAACCGGTAAAACAGCTTGTGGCGGGGCGACTTCTATTTTACAGGAAGACATGATGAATAAGATGCTCAGAGCAATCAAACTGATTAATGAGTTTTTGCGATTCATGATTTGTTAGTTTAAGGGAGAGGAAGTTGAAAAAAAAGTCTTCAATGAGTTACATTGAAGACTTTCAGTTATAAGTATTTCAGATTTTACCCTGATGAGGTTTGTTTATTTGGTAGAATCAGGTACAGCATTTGTTGTTGCAGGAGAAGTAGCAGCATCGGCAGGTGCAGGGAAACTCGGCACCTGATTGGGATCAATCGCGTTTTCGATCTTATCTTTAATTGCAGACTCGCCACCTGCCTGTTTATTTTCACCTGCAATAATTGCACTGCCTGTAATGGAAAAAAGCAACAATGCACCGGCTAAAACCCAGGTAGCTTTTTCGAGGAAGTCGGCAGTTTTGCGGACACCCATGATCTGATTGGAAGCCTGAAAATTACTTGCCAAACCTCCGCCCTTTGAGTTCTGGACCAATACGATCAAAATGAGTAAGATACAAGTAATGAATAATAAAACGATAATCAGTGTGTACATGTTAATATGAATTAATTGGTCATTAAATTTTTGATTTTTTCAATCTGACCGGCAAAGTAAGTACTTTTTTCCGGATATTTCAAACTTAACTTTTCAAATATCTGTATGGCTTTTTTATAGTAACCCTGCTGAGAATAGATTAAAGCCAGTGTTTCGGTCACCAAATCATCAGTTTCTACTTCATGTTGCGGTTGGCTGTCCATTGGTGAACCTGTTTCGGTATCTTTTATCGGAGGCATCTTTGGTTGAGCCTCCAGAAATTTTTCAATCAAACTTATCTTTTTCCCTGATTTCTCGTGAAGCTGCCGGGCTGTTTCACCCATTGTTTCTTCTTTGTTTGCCTGTGTTTCCAGTTGATATCCGGATGGAAATATCAGGCTATAGATATCAGGCTCCTGGCTCACGGAGGTTTCAGTAGCGCCATCCTGGTTCAATTCAGTTTCGCTGGATTTTTCGTTCAGGAACAGGTATAATTTTCGGCGGTCCTGAATGTGGAGGGCTGCATGAATCAATTCCTGACCGAAGGACGGATCGTTCAGGTTTTTCAGATTTTTAAGATAGAGAATCCATCCGGCTTCGAATGCAGGATGATTCCCGATCATCTCTTTCAGGAGAGGAAGTGTTTCTACATTTAACTTTCCGGGAGCTTGTATATAATGGATGATCTGGTCGGCTGTCATAGGTTACCAATTGGCTATTGATGCATTAAAAATGTCGTCGGTTAGTTTTTTGATGATTTCGGCAACAAGGGTTTCTTCAGCATCGCTGAGCGATCGGTTACTGTCAAAATCTTCGAAAGCTGTAAACGTTTTCTCCCAATCCTGATCGTGTTCTTTATTGTTGGTATATTTTACTTTAATTGATACAGTTAATCTGTTTTGTGCAGCAAGGTCGCCCTCCTGAATATTCATTGGCCTGACTTCATAATCGGTTATCTGTCCGGTGAACTCAAGGTCGCCATTTTCAGAAATCTGGTTCAGCGAGGTTTGCCTGATCAGTTTGTCCTGTAATCCATCGGTTAATTGTTGGCTTAGGTTCGGATTTACCAGTCGGGCACGATTGGGGAAATATTCAACAGTAAAAGTCTTCACATTAGGAGCAATAGACGCACCGGTAAAGGAATAGCTTATTTTACATGCCGTAAATACGACCGCAAAGAGGAAGACTGAAAACAAGATAAATATGGCGCTCCGTTTTGTCATGGTTAGTCAATGTTGTATTCTTTGATTTTCCGGTATAAGGTTCGTTCCGAGATGCCCAGTTCGCGGGCAGCATATTTACGTTTGCCTTTGTGTTTTTCGAGCGATTTCCGAATCATTTCCACTTCCTTATCTTCAAGCGACAAGGATTCTTCAATGAATTCTTCGGTGTCATAAATATTTTCATGAACGGCAGGTTTTATGGTGCCCCGGTTGGGTGCAGGTTGGTCAGGAATATAATTACCGTTTTCGGTTTGATAAAGTTTGCGGATCAATTGGGCATTATCGTCATGAACATTAGCCCCTGCTGTTTCATTCTGAAGAATATCATGGACCAGTTTTTTCAGGTCGTTCATGTCTTTTTTCATGTCGAACAGAATCTGGTATAGGATTTCGCGTTCCGAAGAAAAGGTTTTCTCATCAACACCGTGATATAAGGCAGGTAATTTGCTTTCGCGGTGTATTGGAATATAATGCCTCAGGGTTTTGGCGTCAATCAGTCTTTCCTTTTCAATAATGGAAATCTGCTCTGTGATATTTTTTAATTGACGGACATTTCCGGGCCAATGATAATCGAGTAAAACAGAAACAGCCTCATTATCGAGCCTGATGGCCGGCATGCGGTATTTGTCGGCAAAATCGGAGGCGAATTTGCGGAAAAGCAGGTGAACATCTTCGGTACGGTCGCGTAGTGGCAATACCCTGATTGGCACTGTATTTAAACGATAGTACAAATCTTCGCGGAATTTTCCTTTTTCGATGGCCTCCGGAATGTTTAAATTGGTAGCGGCAACCACACGCACATTGGTTTTGAGTACTTTCGACGAACCAACTTTCATGAATTCACCGGCTTCAAGAACACGGAGCAGGCGAACCTGGGTTGAAAGCGGCAGTTCTCCAATTTCATCAAGGAAAATGGTTCCTCCGTCGGATTCTTCAAAATAACCTTTCCGATCGGCCAGGGCACCGGTAAACGATCCTTTTTCGTGTCCGAAAAGTTCCGAATCAATGGTTCCTTCAGGAATAGCGCCACAGTTTACGGCAATGTATTTTCCATGTTTACGTGCCGAAAACTGGTGGATAATTTGAGGAAAGGATTCTTTTCCTGTTCCGCTCTCGCCGGTTATCAAAACCGAAAGATCGGTGGGCGCCACCTGAACGGCAATTTCGATCACATGAAGCAATGCGGGCGAACTGCCAATAATTCCAAAGCGTTGTTTTATTTCCTGAATATCCATTGTACGGACAATATGTTTAACTTTGCAAAATTACAATTTTAACCTTTAAGTACTGTTTAAACAATGAACTTTATTGGAATTATCCCAGCTCGTTATCAATCAACCCGTTTTCCGGGAAAACCACTGGCTCATTTGGGAGAAAAACCAATCATTCAGTGGGTTTACGAAAATGCCAAAAAAGCGCTTGACGAAGTTTATGTAGCTACCGACGATGAACAGATTTATCAGGCAGTTGAGGCTTTTGGCGGAAAGGCTGTTTACACTTCGGCCAATCACCAAAGTGGAACTGACCGATGTGCCGAAGCTGCCCAAAAACTATCCGGACATTTGAAGTTTGAGGTGGTCGTCAATATTCAGGGCGACGAACCGTTTATCAAGGCTGAACAGATTGAAGGACTGAAGGACTGTTTTCTTTCTCCTGAAACCGAAATTGCCACACTCATCAAACCGATTACAAATGCTGCTGAAATTACCAATATCAATCGCCCGAAAGTGGTGATCAATAAGAATCAGGAAGCCATATATTTCAGCCGTTCACCCATTCCTTTTGTACGCGATTGCCAACCCGGGGAATGGATCAGCAGGAATACCTTTTACAGCCACATTGGTATGTACGCCTATCGGTTCGATATTTTGCTGGAACTGACCAAATTGCCTATCGGTATTTTGGAAAAAGCTGAATCGCTCGAACAACTGCGATGGCTCGAAAACGGGTACCGCATTAAAACAGCACAAACACTTTTTGAAAATATTGGGATTGATACGCCTGAAGATCTGGTACAGGCGCAAAAGTTTTTATTGGCCTAAAATATTTGAGAATTTGAAAATCTGAAGATAAAAAAAGTCGCAGTTTACAGTCGCAGTTTACAGAAAAAAGCGCTAAGACTGAACACTGGGATTGAACACTGAATACTTTTTTATGAAGTTTACCAGAATGCACAGTCTGGGTAACTACGGCATATTATATGACTTCAGTGAATCGGGAACCAGCTTGTTGTTTTTACAGGCGTAATTATTTTTCCGGATAAAATTATCCAGTTCATCTTTAAGCTGTATTTGACGATCGTCATTTTCCAGTGGGTCAATGTTCAAATCAGTCGAAATCTGATAAACGGTTTGGCTCGACAAGAAAATATCTTCACTTAAAAGATCAAGAATTTCGTTCTTATTCCGCATTAACGGATAAGTTTGCAGGCTCCGGAAGTCAACTGAATTATCCAATCCATGGCCAATCCACGATGCAACCGTTGGACGTTTGATATATTTTGCACCGTTGAGCATGGCAATTAACGAAGGTGTAATGTCGAAGTGGGTAACAATTGAGGAGAACTTCTCAGTTTTTTTCAACATTGGCGAATAAATTACCAACGGCACATGAAAGCGGTCAATCTGGGAGCTGATCGGAATTTCAGGCATCCGGTGATCGCCGGTGATGATAAAAATCGTATTGGCAAATTCTTTCATTTTACTGAATTCGCTGAAAAAATAGCGAATTGATTCATCGAAATAAAGGACTGAAGCCAATTGTTTGACGTATTGTTGATCGAATGATTTTATTTGTTCGCTTAGTTTCAGTCCTTCAAGCCGGACATCAAATTTGTGGTTGAAATTTTCCTGATCGGGAATATTAAACGGATCGTGCATGGCAATTGTCAGCATCACATCCATTCGTGGAGTATCCGATTTGGTCCTCAGGTCTTCCAGATACCTGCGAAAAATTTCGTGATCTCCAAAACCCCATGAAAAACCATTAGCAGAAGCGGGAAGCTTGGTGTAGTCGGCTCCAAATTTCCGGCTGTCTATAATCTGATCGATGCCTTGTCGGTTTAAGAAAGCATCCATTTTATCAAATTCGGCCTCACCGCCATATACAAAACTACTGCTGTATCCGGCTTGTTTCTTTAAAATACTGATTAAACTAATATGATCGGGCATTTTGTCTTCCAACTCAGCAAATCCATGTTCGCCAAAAGGCAATGATGCCAGAGTGGCTGGAAAAACCTGAAAAGTTCGTCCGGATGTACTCAGGCAGTTTTCCCAATACAAACTTTTCTGCATTAATGAATCCAGAAAAGGAGTAAAACTTCCCAGATAGGCATTCTGCCCGCTGTAAGCCCGTCCCAGACTTTCAACAATGACCAGAACAATGTTTGGCGGAGTTTCCCCTAAATTGAAATATTCACCCAAAACATCGGGAGTGGTTTCCTGATGCAAAAAAGGATATTCAGGATTAATGTATGTAAATGGATTTCCTTCAGGAGAAGAAACTACCGTGTTAAAGGTAAAAGGTTGTTTGTTAAGCGTTCCTTTGTGCAGGAGGTGTGTTGAAACACTTTGTGCGAAAAAACCAAACTTGTTGGTTGTCATAAACAAACTGAATTCGTTATCGAATTTTGAAGGATTTGGCTCTAACTGTTTGATTGGCAAAAGAGAACAAAGAATCAAAACAGTTATTACAGCTATCGCCCATGGTTTTAGCTTAAAATATACATGCTTAAGAAATGTTCTCACCATGAAGGCCAGATATAGAAAAATAACGATGAACGGAAAGATATTTAATTCATTTGAAGCACCCAAAGTATGCCTGATTTCGGCCAGTGAATATCCAAGCAAGTCGGCGCCCAGCGGTACACGGGCAGCAGCGAAATATTGAAGAAGCAATATATCGCCCAGCACCAGCAGAACACTTACAATGGTAAAAAAATACCGGGCTGCTTTTTGACTGAAATAGGCGATGACCAGAAATGGAACCATGAGAACCGCCGATAACTGAAGGTACAAAATCAAATCATATTTTAAACCTTTCAGCAATATCATGAAGCTTCCGAATGGGTAATTTGAAAAATTAGATGTAATGACTATTTCGTAAAGACGAACCATCAGTATCATGGAAGCCAGAATAAAGCTCAGGCTCAGGAAACGCCTTAATGATCTGATAACAAGTTGAATTGATTCTTTGAAATTAGCCATATTAAAATTCTAAAAAAGTCGGGTAATACTGATGTCAAAGGTATAATAGCCAGAATAATTTCCGGGTTGAAGCTCCTCTCCACCCCATGCAACATAAGGATTAATAATCCAGACATGATTGATAAGGTGGTTGAATTCCAGTCGGACCGATCGTGTTTTTAATTTCAACCTGGAGCTTGCATCGGGATTAACCAGATTTTGATTTTCGTCGGGAGAAACTCCATAGCCCAGACGTAACCCGATATAATTCTCAGGATCTGAAAAGTAGCGCCTCATTTGTAAAAACCCGGAAACGGAAGTTCCGTCAGATCCTGGAGTTACAAACGACCGAAGTGAAATCCAGTAATTGCTGATGTATTTCCCCAGTGTTGCTGTGTAAATTGTCACATCCGAACTACTGAAAAATAAAGTTCTTATCCCAACCGAGCCTTCGAAAGCTTTCGGGAAATTATGATACCATTCGGCGCCAATACGGTTTTCAGGAAAAACAGAACTTTGTGAAAATCCATAATTCAGATAACCGTAATTGTTTTCACTAATTTTGGGATAGGCATCCATCTCGTACTGAAGACCGGTATTGCCAAACCTTTTGGCCACATTTACGCGAGCAATCACCGTTCCAAGTTTAGTTTTACGGCCATACGACAAAGCCACAACCTGCCAGGGGTCGCGATTAAATGACTTGTCAAACTGATCGATGGTGTAATTCAGCCTGATCCTGTTTTTCATGACATCAAGTCTGAATTCCTTAAGTTTCTTTATCGCTTCAGGATTCGACGAATTTATCCGGATTATTTTTTCAAGTGTTAAAACGGCCTCCTCATATTTTTCGCTACTGTGCAGAATTCGGGCTTTCTTAAACAAGAAATCTTCGTTAGTTGAGTCTTTTTTTAAAGCCATATCACAATATTCAATGGCCTTTTCATAGTTTTCCGACCAATATTCAACATCAGCAAAAGCATCCAGGGCTTCCATATTGTCTGCATTTTGGGCTAATACCAGATTCAGTACAATCCTGGTCGAGTCGTACATACCGTCCCATGCGTAGGTTCTGCCAAGCAGTAAAGCAACATCCGAATTATAGCCTTGGGCCAGAATTGCTCTGCAGAGTTGGCGGGCTTTAGCCCGTTCACCGCTCAACGCCAAACTCCTTGCTTCCTCGTACGACTGGGCAGATACGCTAAGCCACACTCCATTCAGCAACAAAACAGCTGCCAATAGAAAAAGTCGTGGAAATAGTTTAAGTCGAATATTTGATTTTAACCGGTTCATATCTTTCATTTTTTCTGAATACCTTTTTTCTTCTTGTTGTTAAATCCTTCTCTCGTCATATTTCCCCAGGTTTTTTTTCTGCGGATGAAAAAGTCAAAATTTCCCCTCAGCGCCCAGTAAACCACCAATGGATGAAATAGGAATGGTTCGAGCCAGGCTGTAAGAACGAGTTTGATGATCATTCGCTTTTGTTTGTAACGGTGGTAAGCCAGCAGGTCGTATAGAATAGCGTAGGTTGAAAACATAATGGAAAAAAAGTAAACAAACAAAAGCATAACAAAAAAGAATGGCCAGTTGGGCTGACCCAGAATGGCAATAATTATAAAGTAGAGGATACCAGTAGTTTCAACAATGGGGGCAAGCCATTCGAAGAAAACCCAGAACGGGTGGGAAACTAAGCCCATAAACCCGTATTTTGGGTTTAGGAAAATGTTCCAGTGGATAAACAGGGTGTCAATGCTTCCACGCGTCCAGCGGTTTCTCTGTCTCCCAAGCACCTTTAGATTTGATGGGACTTCAGTCCAGCAGAGCGGGTCGGGGACGTATGCCACTTTATATTTTAATTTTTTCTTCGACATGTATGTCCTCATCCTTACGACAAGCTCCATGTCTTCCCCAACGGTGGTGGTCAGATATCCGCCGCAACCAATAGCCACTTCCTTGTCGAACAGCCCCAGGGCGCCCGAAATAAGTAAAAGTCCATCGAGACGGCTCCAGGCCATTCGGCCCATCAGAAAGGCCCGTGTATATTCGATAACCTGGAACCGGGCCCATAAATTGGTGGGAACATCAATTTCGATGAGCTGTCCGTCAGCAATTTTACAGGAGTTTGCGATTCCAATCACTCCTCCGGTTGCTATAACCTTTCGGTCAGTAGCTTCCAGAAAGGGCTTTATCATTTTTTGAAGGGCATACGGATCAATGATCGAATCCACGTCAATAGAAATAAAATATTCTCCTTTGGCAATGTTGACCCCTGAGTTTAAGGCATCGGCCTTTCCGCCGTTATATTTGTCAATGATCGTGAGGTTACTGAAAGCTCTTTTCTTCGATTTGTATATCCCGCGTATTTCCTTACAGGGAATTTTATAGTCAACTACGTAGGGTACTTTTTCAAGATCAAATGCTTCAATGGCTTTTTCGAGCGTATTGTCGTGACTGCCATCGTTGACTACAATGATTTCGAAACTTGGATAATAGAGCACAAGCAGCGCCTTAATGTTTTCAACGATGCTGAGCGATTCGTTGAATGCTGGCGCAATGACAGAGATCATCGGAGCAAAGGGTGAAGCGAGGATACTGTCGAAATTCGTGTTTTTTGCTTGATTATGATCTTTAATCAGTTCTCTTGCCGAACCAATAGCCAGCAAAAAATACGTGCTGAAAATACTTATTGTGTAAAATAAAAAGAAGTATTCGAATATGCGTACAATTATGTCTGGAATCATAGCCTTTAATTTCTCGGGTCCTTAATGTGTGCCAGATAAAGATCAATGTTGATATCGTGTTTCTGACCGATCTGGGTTAGCCATTCCTCTCCTTTGCTGCTCATGTAATAAAGCGACCTACATGCCTCAACCTTCATCGTCACCGATCCGGACAGAATGACAGATTCCAGAAAATAAATATCTTCTTCATCGCCAATATTTCGCAATGCCTTTATGATTTCGATCTGATTGACTGCAGGTTCCGAATCATAGATTTTCAATAGGAGCAATTTCCCATCGTAAAGTCTGAGGTCGTTGATAGCACGTATGGCAAGCAAGCGAGTGGCCTCAAGTTTACTTTCGATCATTTTAAATATCTCGGTAGCATCTTCAAATTGTTGAAAGAAGATGATCATGCGCAAGCAGAAATTCCGAACATTCGGTTGCGCCGAATCCATGTAGTTGATAAATGCCGGAACCGGAATCTGGTGGAGTCTGAAAATATGAAAAGCCGTTAATTGCGTCCATTTCGAAAATGGACTTATCAGGTCCTTTAAAAAATCGAAAGGACTTTCAGGGTGAAGCCTCACATAAGAAACCTGGGCTTCAGTCCTGATCTGATAATGTTTATCGTTGATGAAATTGTTGATGATGTTGGTTGCACTCTTGGGATCAAGGTTAGTAAGCTCACGGATACCTTGGGCTTTTTTGTAATAAAAAAGCGATTTAGTCAGTTTGAGCGAATCTTTGTTCAATTCCAGACGTACAAAAATCTCGGTAATTTTGGCATCCATCTCTCCCCTGAGGTTTTCTTTAAAAATCAACAATACCGAAGTGAGAATTCTTCTGTTTTCAGGTTTCCTCAGTCTTTTTAATTTCGTTACAGTTGTATTCCAGTCGTTGATGTCGAAAAGATAAAGGCTGAGAACCTCTTCGTAATAATTCTTATAGAAAATACGGTATCGTTCCTTTTTGTTTTTGATTTTGTTGGCATTGTATATGATCAGCAAAATCAAGGAAACGTTGATGATAAATACAAAAATCAATAAAATGAAGATCAGGACTATCGGGTAGCTGTATGTCCTTTCGATAAAACTGTTGAAAATCTTCCGGATGGCTGGCGGGAAGTGATTTTTTCCGTAATCAATAAGTTCATTTTTGGTTTGATTCACATTCTTATCGCCAATTAACCTCAGAATTAAATGATTTAATTCTCTGTGTGGCGTGTTGCTTCGTGGAAGTGCCAAAGGAACCACTGTTGTTTTTTTCTCTTGAGGCACAGAATCTGTTATATTCCTGATGATTTTGGCCGTATCGTTTTGCAGAACTTTTGCTTTTACTACCGTGTCAGGTTTGATTTCGGTCTGTGGTATAGGTTTATTAGTTACTTTTCTGGGAAAAACGCCATTAATTCCTGTTTTAGATTCAATTTCGCTGGCGTACAGAGAAGCTGTCCGGAGGTTCTCAAATTTCCCGATGACATAGCGGTGCCAGTCTTCAGAATCGATTTCTTTTATACTTTCCTTAATGTGATAGCGACGGGAAAATCTTCCGATGTCGAGAGGTTCTTTTGAAGCTGCCAACTGAACGGCATAATAGATCGAATCGGTACTGTAAACCGCTAGAAACGAATGAATGCCAAGCAAAACAAAAACAATACGGGTGATTAGTTTCCGGGAAAGAAGTTTGGTTTGCGACATCTATTTTCTTGTTGTGATATTTAGCAATTTCTATTTTCTTGCTGCCAGTAATTTTCTCACCCTGACGCTCAGTTCAACAAGGCTGAATGGCTTTACCATAAAATCGTCGGCGCCGAGTTCGAAGGCTTTTAAGACGATTGCTTCTGCGCCGGCAGCGGAGAGAACAAGGATTGGCGTATTCTTTTTGTGCTCGTCACGGACAATCGAAATGATTTCGTTTCCGTTGATGAACGGCATGTATAAATCAGTGATAATAAGATCAACCTCTGTTTTTTCGAGCATGTCGATACATTCTTTCCCATCGTTTGCCTTTAGGATTTGATATCCCTCGCGCGATAAACTATGAAAGATAGTTTCCAATACCAGTTTATTATCTTCAGCAACGATTATGCGCTCCATTTTAATGTTATTTTTGATCTCTGCGTGCCCGCTTTATCAAACAATTAAGGGTGCAACTGTTTTTATTTTGGTGGCTAAGATAGTAAAACCATAACCATTTTGATAATTTAGTGTTGAGAAAAGCTAGATTTGCTGAAGAACATGAACTTAAAGTCAAAAGGTTTAGAACCTACTTAAGAACATTTAGTTTCACTATTCTTTTTTAATATTAAAATTTGGAATCGTTCATGAAAAGCTTATTTCCTCTGGTTTCTGTGTTTCTTCTGATGGTGCTTTTTTTATACTCCGGATGCAAAAAAGGTACGGTTTCCGAAGCTCCAGGTCCTTCCCTGAAAGTTGATTCTGTTTATTCCTGGGTTTGCAATATGCAAATGGAAAATGGTTTGCTCAAAACCAGTGAAGGAGGCAGGTTAGTTTCACTCTATGATAATTCTCTTGCTGCCCTTGTTTTTACTGCTTACGGCGATTTTTCAAGGGCTGAAAAAATATTTGATTTTTTTGAAGGAAAAATGGAGTCGGAGTTTCTGGTTCATCCGGGCGGGTTTGGACAGATGCGCACCAGTAATGGCATCCCGGTTGAGAATAGACCAAAGCGTTGGCTGGGCGACAATGCCTGGTTGCTGATCGCTTTGAACAATTATCATCATCTGGCCCAAAACAGTCGGTATAAAAATCTGGAAACAGCCCTTTCAAACTGGATCGTTTCGCTTCAGGATACAGATGGCGGGCTTTGGGGCGGATTTGATGAAAAGGGAAAGCAGATTTCGAAAATCACTGAAGGGAATATCGACGCTTTTAATGCTATCACGGGTTATACCGATTTTCATCGAAAGTTGCTGAATCATCTTAAACAAGTTAGGTGGGATACAAAAGATAAATTGTTGATTGCCTGGACAGACAATCCGGATTACAGGTATGCCCTCGATCTTCATTCATGGGGTTACTGTACTTTCAAAGGTTTTCCGGAAAGTGTGCTTAGAAAGGCCAGCCGGTTTTTAACAGTACAAAGGGCAACACTTACCAACCAATTTATTCACGGGTATTGTTTCGATGAAGATTGTGATGTTGTATGGATTGAAGGAACAGGCCAAATGGCCGTTGCTTTCATAAAAGCTAAAAAAGAGAAAGATGCGCAGGCCTACCTGTTGTCGATAGAGAAGAACCTTTCGGCCAGCAAGTTATTCTCAGATACTTACGGATTGCCCTATACATCCAACTTCGGCAGCTCTTATGGCAGTGATTTGCTTTGGGAAGGCGCCGATACGAATCTTGCCATGTCGTCTACAGTCTGGTATTTACTTGCCAGGCTGCGTTTTGATCCGCTCGAATTGGGCTATGATAAAAATATCCCAGATGAAGATAAATTCTGGACTAAATAACTTCAATCCCCTTTTCTGCCAGCAATTGAAGGCTCAATTCCCGAAGTTTATATTTCTGGATCTTCCCGCTGGCAGTTATCGGAAAATCATTAACAAAGAAAACATATTGCGGAATTTTATTGTGGGCAATTTTACCTCGGCAGAATTCCTGAACCGCCTCTTCAGTCAGTTTACTGCCCGATTTTAGCTTGACAAAAGCCCCAACCTGTTCTCCGAATTTTTTACTTGGCACACCAACTACTTCAACAGCTTCTACTTCGGGTATGTTATCAATGAAATTTTCGATTTCCCGCGGATAGATATTTTCACCTCCGCAGATGATCATATCTTTGATACGGCCTGTGATCCGGTAAAATCCATCCGAAGTTTTCACTGCCAGGTCGCCCGAATGAAGCCATCCATCCTTGTCAATTATTTTAGAAGTTGCTTCCGGATTGTTGTAATAACCTTTCATCAGGTTGTAGCCCCGGCAGCATATTTCGCCCTGTTCCCCAACCGGGCAATCTTCACCGGTTTCAGGATTCACTATTTTTACTTCTACATTTGGTAATTCAAACCCTACGGTGGTTGCGCGTACTTCAGGCGAATTATGGGTGCGGGTCGCAGTCATTCCCGGTGAAGTTTCGGTCAGGCCATAAACAATAATGATATCTTTCATGTGCATTTTTTGCATTACCTGATTCATGGTTTCGATAGGGCAAAGGTCGCCGGCCATGATTCCGGTACGTAGCGAACTCAAATCAAACAGGTTGAACATCGGATGGTTTAACTCGGCGATAAACATGGTCGGAACGCCGAACAAAGCGGTACACTTTTCTTTTTCAACAGAAGCCAAAACCATCAACGGATCAAAATTTTCGACCATTACCATGGTGCATCCGTGAGTAATTACTGTGCATAAAGCTAACCCGCTGCCAAAACAATGGAAAAGCGGTACACAAACCAATAAGCGTTCATTGTGGGTAAATCTCATACACTCGCCTGCCGCGAAGCCATTATTCAGAATATTGTGATGAGTAAGCATCACTCCTTTGGGAAAACCTGTTGTTCCAGAAGTATATTGCATATTAACTACATCGTGGCAACTGATGTTTTCTTTGATCAGTTCAAGTTCCATATCATCAATATGGCTTCCCAGCAAAATGAGTTCGGAAGTGTTGTACATTCCGCGGTGCTTCTGCGGACCAATGAAAATGACATTCTGAAGCTTTGGAAATATTTCACTCTTCAGGTTCCCGCGCTGACTGTTTTTCAGTTCAGGAACCAAATCAAAAATCATGTTTATGTAATCGCTATCCCGGAATCCATCGACCAGACAAAGCGTGTGGATGTCGGCATTCTTAAGAAGGTATTCCAATTCAGCCAGTTTATAATTGGTATTGATGGTCACCAGAACAGCCCCTATTTTGGCAGTAGCAAACATAAAAGTGAGCCAGTCGGGAACATTGTTTGCCCAAATTCCTACTTTATCATCGGTGCTTACACCGATGTATAACAGGCCTTTGGCCAATTGATCGACCCGCTTGTTAAATTGTGAATACGTGAAACGTAAATTCCGGTCCGTAAAAATTATAAATTCCCGGTCGGGTGTTTCGGCAGCATACTTTTCAAGTAATTCGCCAAGAGTATATTCGAGTAATTGCATGATGCCTGATTTTCAGAATGGAATAAAAAACTAGAAAGGCGCATATACAACTGCCAGAATCCGGGCCGAAAGGTTATTCCCGGCATGAACATTATGCAGCACAATGGAATCGAGGTAAATGCTGTCGCCTTTGTCCAGCTTGTATATTTCCTTTCCATAATTGATTTCAATAACGCCTTCGAGAACATAAATAAATTCTTCCCCTTCGTGTGAAGAAAGCATGTAATCTGACTGGAGCCCTGGTTCAATGTCAACAATAAATGGCTCCATATTACGGCCTGCTTTATCAAAGGCAAGCGAGTAAAAGTTCAGGTGTTCGCGAGTTTCGCCCGATTGGGAAGTAAACCGGACTCCTTTATGATGTTCGCCCGAACGGACCAATACCGGGCCATAAGAATCACTGTCGTCGAGAAAAGTTCCCAAACGAACCCCCAGGGCACGGGCAATTTTAATAAGCGGAGCCAGTGAGGGTACATTTTTTCCCTTTTCAATTTTCTCAATCAATGCGATATCCATTCCACTTCGTTCGGCCAGTTCCTCGAGGCTGACCTTTTTCATTTCCCGGATTTGTTTAATTTTTTCACCTACATATTTCTCGGTTGCCATAATCAGGGGGATTTATTAGAGAGTGATTCACAAAATTAGATTTATTTTGGTATCACGCAAACCGTTTTTTTTAAGGTATTCAGCACGCAACATAAGCATAAGCAATATCAGGATGCAAACTATTGCCCGCACAGAATATATCGTTGCCAATATTCCTTTGCTCGATAAAAGCGACAGAACAGGCGCCAGTAACATGCCTATCCAGATAAAAAATGATTCGCCATTTTCGCGGGTCTTCCATAACCGGCTGATCACGGGGAAATAGGCAATTACCAGAATGCCCTGAGTTAAAGCATGGGTTACAAAATGATTTTTGGTGATGAACCAGAATAGCACAATCACCAGAACAGCGATCAGGCATCCTTTGTCGAAACGGCTAAAACGCGTCGTGTGGTCGCCAAACAGGTAGATGGCTATTGAAACTATGGCTGTCAGCGCCAGATCGGTTGTATTCAGAATGTTATCCAGCAAGCTGTAATGATCCGATTTCAGGTAAGTGGTCAAACTGATCCCAACAGCAATGGTGAAAAAAATCCACATGGCCAGCGCCGGTTTGATCTTCTGCCTGTAAGTGAGCCAGCAATACCAAAAGGTAATGGCCAGATTGAGAAGCGAAACACTTCCGATAGAAATTTGCCGGATCAGATTTTCGTTCATGATATTTTTACCGAATATGAGAATTGAATACAAGAATATTGCATTATTTTTAACTGGATTTCAACACACGAATAAAATTCACTCCTTGAAAAGCTAAAATAAGGTAAAATCAAGATATTATCATTCATTTTTGATGATTGAATCGTACCTTTGAGCTGAAAATATACAATCCAATTTCATGTCATCATTTATTAATGAAACCGAAATAGCTAGGATACTTGAACAGAATCAAAAACCAGATCCGGCAAGAGTCAGGGCAGTGCTCAATAAAGCCAAAGAAATGAAAGGCCTCGATATGGAGGATGTGGCTGTGCTGTCGAATATCAGCGACCCCATGCAGCTTTTTGAACTTTTCGAGGAAGCCAATCATATCAAGGAAAAAATATACGGTAAACGCCTGGTAATTTTTGCTCCCTTATACATCTCCAATCTCTGCTCCAACGAATGCAGCTACTGTGCATTCAGGGCAAAGAACAAAGCTATTGTGCGACGTTCACTTACACAGGAAGAAATCAAACGCGAGACCGGAATATTGGTCAAACAGGGTCACAAACGCATCTTGCTGGTTGCCGGTGAATCGTATCCCAAGGAAGGATTTCAGTATGTGATCGACTCGGTAGCTTCAGTTTATGAAGTCAAAGTAGGTAATGGTGAGATTCGTCGTGTAAACGTGAATGTTGCCCCACTCGAAATTGCTGAATTCAAATTACTGAAAGATGCCAATATCGGGACTTACCAGCTTTTTCAGGAAACCTATCACCACGAAACATATAAAAAAGTTCACACCGGAGGTAAAAAGAAAGATTACGATTTCAGGGTTACTGCGCTTCACCGGGCGATGGAAGCAGGAATAGACGATGTGGGGATAGGCGTCCTTTTCGGATTGTACAATTTCCGGTTCGAACTGCTTGCCCTGATGCAACATGTCCGCGAACTTGAACAGGTTTTCGGGATTGGGCCACACACCATCAGTGTTCCCCGGCTCGAACCTGCAACCGGATCTGATATTGCTTCACATCCGCCTTTCGCCGTTGCCGATCTCGATTTCCGCAAAATTATTGCCATTCTTCGCTTAGCAGTTCCTTATACCGGCATTATCATGTCAACCCGCGAAACAGCTCACATGCGCCGTGAGACGTTTGCACTTGGGGTTTCCCAGATTTCAGCCGGAAGCCGCACCAACCCGGGAGGGTACACCGATTCACTGCACGAGGCAGATGGGAGCCAATTCTCATTGGGCGACCATCGTCCGCTCGATTTGGTGATCCGCGATGTAGCCGAAATGGGTTACATTCCTTCTTTCTGCACGGGTTGTTACCGGTTAGGCCGAACCGGGCAGGATTTCATGGACCGTGCCAAACCGGGCGACATCAAGAATCACTGCGGCCCGAATGCCATTTCTACTTTTATGGAATACCTGATGGACTATGCATCGTACGAAACCCGCCTGATTGGAGAGGACCTGATTGACGATGTAATCAACTCGATGGACGGGATCGCACGCGAACGCGCCGTCACACTACTCGAAAAGGTAAAAAAAGGCAATCATGATATATATTGCTGAACTCCATTGATACAAAAATTCTGTATAAAAACATATTTCACAGGCAGCGGCAGGTGAAAATCTCGAACTCAACCAGTTTATGCCTTTAATTCCACATTCCTTGCTCGAAATTATTGATTTACTTTCCCATGCCTGAACCATGCTCAGGATACAATGTATTCAGGAATTGAAAGCAAATGAAGAGCAATGCCGAAAAAATGTCGTGAATTCAACGGCATTCTAATCATTTTTCAATCAGCTTATTTATAATTATTCTAAATAATTGTTAACGGGCTTGGTAGTTTATAGAAAACTTCCTAGATTTCGGAAGAATTTATTATTAACTACTTAAAAATTGATATCATGAAAAGATTAGCAATGATTTTAGCAGTAGCTTTTACAATGGGATTGACTGCTTCTACTGTATCAGCTTCAACTGTTAAGGAAGACGCCAAAAAAACTGAAAAGAAAGAATGTTGCAGTAAAGACAAAAAAGAAGCCTGTACTGAGAAAAAAGCTGAAAAACCAGCTGAAAAGAAATAAGATCACTTTAAATCCTAAGTAAAAAAATGACCAGTCAAGCTGGTCATTTTTTTTACCGGTATGAAACATCATTCTAATTTTCGACATTTGACATGAATCAATTCCTAATAATTGTTAACACGCTTTGGAGATTGCCATAAAGTAATTAGATTAGCAGAGAACAAAATTTATACAACTTATTAAAAATTGATATCATGAAAAAATTAGCATTGGTTTTATCAATAGCATTTACAATGGGATTGGCTGCCTCAACTGTAACAGCATCAACAAAAGACGACAAACAGAAAACTACTGAAAAGAAAGAATGCTGTGCAAAAACTACTGAATGCAGTAAAGACAAAAAAGCCTGCTGCGCATCGGAAAAAAAAGCTGAAGCTCCTGCAAAAAAATAAGAAAGATAATTTCTTATTTAATTTGAGATAAAACAAAAATGACCGGCAATCCCGGTCATTTTTGTTTTAGGTACATTCGTTATGTTGCCTTTTCCTATTCTTTTCAGGCTTCCTTCTTTTTATAATATTCAACTTTCCCGGTTAGCGCAATGTGCTTCACCTTGTCGGTCAGGATTGATTTCTGTTCTTCCGTAAGTAAAGAGAAAGAACGCGCAAGTGCGATTTTTTCGCGCATGAAAGTGGCATTCTCATTTCCCGAAATCAGAACTGAAACCGGCTGTGACCACACAAAATACATGGCTTCTTTTATACTCAGATAGTTTGGAATCAACGGATCATCTGTGCTCCAGCCAGCTTGTTTGTTTTTTTCAAAGAACCTGCCATCGGCCAGTGATTTGATTGCAAGAATTCCCATGTTCCGATCTAATGCTTTTTGCATGATGTTTTTGGTAAAACTGTAATAAGTCTGATCAAGCACATTTACGGGCATTAAAACCGTGTCGAAAATATCGCTTTTATTGGTCCGTTCCATCATTCGGGCATGTGCAAACGGATTCTGATGGCCCGTAAATCCAAGGTATTTAATTTTTCCTTCTTCTTTGGCTTTAAGCAAAACATCAAGCACGCCAAGCTGAATCCTGCTGTCAACATCTTCGGGCGTGGAAATAGCATGGACCTGGTACAGATCGAGCTGATCGGTATTAAGTCTCCGAAGTGTTCCTTCCAGATGTTCCCTGACCGTTTTAGCATCTCCTCCTGTTGATTTGCTCATCAAAAAGATCAGGTCACGGTATTTGGGGATCAGGTATTTGCCGTAGCGCGTTTCACTGGTTCCGGCGGCATAACTTTCCGCAGTGTCGAAAAAACGGACGCCACCTTCGAGCGATGCTTCAATAACTTCCTGATCCCCACGTTCGGTGGTCCAGCCAACATGGTATCCTCCGGTACCTAACATGGTTACATATTCATTTGTCCTGCCCAGTTTTCGTTTGGGAAGTACTTCGCCCAGGCGGTCGGCTTCAGGTTTATCTGCCTGTACTGCACCCGAAAGTGATAATCCGGCGGTAGCTCCTGCAAGCGATTTGATAAATGTTCTTCGGTCGGTCATAACGATTTTGCTTTTATAAATTTGATATGGTTATGAAACGAAAATGCAGAAAAAAAGTTCTATCCCGGAATATCTAAATAAACAGGAAGAGCTCTATCACTTCTTAATCACAGTCTTGACCACTCTGTTCTTTTTCCTGAAATCCCATGGAATATTGTAGTAAACTGAATAAGTGAAATCCATTGTAAATCCTTTCTCAGCCTTTCCGTATCCGGGAATAAAGTAAACAGGAGGTAATTCCATCTCTGTGTGGTTCATTTTCACTTTGCCGCGAATCGTCCAGCCTAAGTAAAAATTGTGAAAGATTTCTCCTTTAATTCCCACAAGAAATTCGCCCCAGTGTGCAAAATAATTCTGGTTCCCGAAATGTCCGTTTACAGTTCCCCAATACGAATCAACTAAATATCGGTCAACTTTTTGGCGGGCAATTGAAAATCCATACCGAAGTCCAAAAAACAAAACATCCTTGTCGTTTTTATGCTCGGCCTGAAGAAAGTTATAATCTATCCCGATGCGTGAATAACTACCCTGTCCGGTATATTCAATGTAGTTGGTATTTAATTTGATCACCTCGTATCCCGATTCGAATACAGGAAACCAATTGGGCCTAAGTTCCATATCGAATGAAAATTCTGATCCATAGCGATTTCCTTTTGTCCACAAATCCTGAAAAGGCCTGGTTGCATCCATTCCCACGCGGATGCCTCTCATCCGGATATAATTGTCTGTTCTTTTAGGTTTTACTTTCCTTTCCGGCTCAGCCTGTCCGTAGCTAATTGTTGCCAGAAGGCAAAGGATGAACGTATAGTTTAATATTCTCATTCCATTTTTTGGTTACCAGACTGTCTGTAATCAGGATAGAATCAATCCGGTTATTCGTAAAATCTATTGACTGCAATTTGTATTCAAAATAAAATCCGGATTCCATCGAAGCGTATTTCTGAATTGTTTCGTGGATGAAGGTGATGGTATCGTTTTTTGCATCAAGTGAAATCAGATAGCTGGTGGCGTCGTTCACCGATAAAGGCAGCAATATTTCCTTAAGTACCGAATCTTTTACCCACATATTCTCCAGACCAACTCCCAAAACTGAGACCTTGGGCGAAATAGTAGCTTTTGTTGATGAATTCAGGAACGAAACCTTGAGAAAACTCTGTGGAGGAGCTTCAAACACTTCCTTACAGCCGCTTGCGGCAATAAGGATACAGATCAGATACAAAAATCGCTTCATTCAATTTTTTTTGTCCGGGTAAAGTTAGAACTATTCAGATTGAATCGGAAAGTATGTGAGTATTTTTACTTCAGATTAGAGTACTCAGAGTCTGACTCGAAGTCAGACTCTGAGTATCGCAGTGAGGTGGTCGTTAGCAAAAAATAGATATCTTTGCGCAAAATCCGGCAGGAGTATTTGATTAATAAGGTTTTTAGATTTTTTTAGGATGAAGAACATACGTAATTTCTGCATTATTGCACATATCGATCACGGAAAAAGTACACTGGCCGACAGGCTGCTGGAATATACCAAAACAGTTGATGGCCGGGCAATGAAAGCCCAGGTTCTCGACAGTATGGATATCGAGCAGGAGCGTGGAATTACAATTAAAAGCCACGCCATCCAGATGCAATACATACATAATGGTCAGGAATATACCTTGAACCTGATTGACACTCCCGGTCATGTTGACTTCTCGTACGAAGTTTCGCGTTCAATAGCTGCCTGCGAAGGCGCTTTGCTCATTATAGATTCAACGCAGGGAATTCAGGCACAAACTATTTCAAATTTGTATCTGGCCATTGATCATGATCTGGAAATAATTCCAATCCTGAATAAAATGGATTTGGACAATGCCATGCCCGAAGTGGTAGAAGATCAGATCATCGGGCTGATTGGCTGTAAGCGCACCGATATCATTCGCGCAAGTGGCAAAACCGGACTGGGAATTGAAGAAATCCTGGAACGTATTGTTAATGTAATTCCTGAACCTCAAGGCTCGGTAGATGCACCGCTTCAGGCACTGATTTTCGACTCAGTCTTTAATCAATTCAGGGGGGTAATTGCCTATTTCAAAGTGGTAAACGGAGTGATTCGCAAAGGCGATATGGTGAAGTTTGTGAATGCTTCGAAAGAATACGTGGCCGATGAAGTTGGCGTGCTCAAACTTGGAATGTTTGAACGCCCCGAGATGAAAGCAGGCGACGTGGGATATATTATTTGCGGGATAAAAACCGCCAAAGAAGTAAAAGTCGGCGATACTATTACTCACGTGAAAGCGCCTTGTGATAAAGCAATTGCAGGTTTTGAGGAAGTGAAACCAATGGTTTTTGCCGGCGTTTATCCGATTGACTCCGAAGATTACGAAGACCTTCGTAATTCGATGGAAAAACTGCAATTAAACGATGCTTCGCTCACCTACGAGCCTGAATCGTCGGCTGCATTAGGCTTCGGGTTCCGTTGCGGGTTCCTTGGACTACTTCACATGGAAATTATTCAGGAACGGCTCGACCGCGAATACGATATGAACGTGATTACAACTGTTCCCAATGTTTTGTACCACGTGCATACCACCAAAGGCGAAACCATCAACGTCTATAATCCATCTGGGCTGCCTGCTGCCACTACCATTGATGATATTGATGAGCCATTTATCCGCGCCAACATCATAACCGCTGTTGATTATATCGGGTCAATCATGACATTGTGCCTCGAAAAACGGGGAACACTCATCAAACAGGAATACCTGACAACCGACCGGGTTGAACTGATGTTTGACCTTCCGCTCGGCGAAATCGTTTTCGACTTCTACGATAAACTGAAAAGTATTTCGAAGGGATATGCTTCGTTCGATTACCACGTTATTGATTTCCGTCCGGCCAAACTGGTACGTTTGGATATTTTGCTGAACGGCGAAATGGTTGATGCCTTATCAACGCTGATCCATTTCAACAATGCCTACAATTTTGGGCGCCGGATGTGCGAAAAGCTCAAAGAGTTGATCCCGCGCCAACAATTCGATATTGCCATCCAGGCAGCTATCGGGGCAAAAATAATTTCCCGCGAAACGGTTAAAGCTGTCCGAAAGGATGTAACTGCCAAATGTTATGGTGGCGACATTACCCGTAAACGAAAACTTCTCGAAAAGCAGAAAAAAGGTAAAAAACGCATGAAGCAAATCGGAAATGTGGAAGTTCCGCAAAATGCGTTTCTGGCAGTGCTGAAACTGGATTGATCGCGATTACGTTTACGTAGAGACAAGGCATGCCTTGTCTCTCAAACGCCAACATTGTCCTGAATAAAATATAAGAGACAAGGCATGCCTTGTCTCTACAGAGGACAGTTTATTTCACCATTTGTTTTTATCTTTATCTTTTCGAAGCCTACAAAAACATGAATAAATTCAGGATAAATTCGGGAATATTGGGAATATTTTTGGTATTGTTTTTTATAACATCTGCTTTCACCAACAGCCAGGCACAGTCTAAATCGTTCCGGATTATTGGCTATATACCAAGTTGGAAAGATGTCAATGCCTTTACTCAGGATTTTGATTTTTCACAGGTAACCCATTTGAATTACGCGTTTCAGAATCCCGATGCGGATGGAAACCTGGTTTCGTCTAATTCCGGATTAACAGCTCTGGTTGAAAAAGCCCATGCCAATCATGTCAAAGTACTGGTTTCGATTGGTGGTGGTTCGGCTGCTAACGGAGCGGTAAAAGACAACTTTCAGAACCTGATCAGCACCTCTCCGAAACGGGCCGGTTTCATTCACAAAATTGTTGTTTACCTGGATAACTACAAACTCGATGGACTTGATGTTGACGAAGAAGGACCTGCAATCAATTCCGATTACGAGGCTTTCATCATACAGTTGGCCGATTCGTTGAAACCCAAAGGAAAGCTGCTAACTACTGCGGTCGGCTGGGGCAACGAAAAAATCCAGGATTCAACGCTTCCCTTTTTCGATTACATCACTGTAATGGCTTATGATTTTACGGGAAACTGGGACCTCACCCGCCCGGGTCAACATTCGCCTTATTGGTATGCGCAAAAATTGATAAAAGACTGGCTGGCTCGTGGTGTGAAAAAAGAAAATCTTTGTTTAGGCCTGCCTTTTTATGGCTATGGATTTTACAAATCGGCGGGAAGTTACAGCTATAATAAAATTCTGACCTTATATCAGGATGCATGGATGAAAGATCAGGTGGGCGATACCATTTACTACAACGGAAAAACTACTATTTGGAAGAAAACCAGACTGGCGCTGGCCGAAACTTCGGGGGTGATGATCTGGGAACTTTCGCAGGATGCAAAAGGCGACCACTCAATATTAAAAGTGATCAATCAAACGGTTGATTCGGTACATATTGCGGGTTCGACAATACTGGCTGCCAATCAGGAATTTGTACTATATCCCAATCCGGCTAAAAATCATTTGATCATTTCTGATTTGGTTTCGGAAAACCCCGCAAAAGTTGAAGTTTTTAATATAAAGGGCGTCCTGATGAAATCACAGGATTTTAAGTCATTGGATGGGAAAACCCGCATCAGGATAGCTTATTTAAATCCCGGAAATTATATCTGTCGGATTACCGCTTCTGAAGGCGTTTATTCGAAGATGTTTGTCAAAGAATAATTGGGTGGTTTTTTAATAAACAGGAGGCTTAAAAATGGGATTAAGTTTTCATTATAACGGAAGGATTGCTGATCCGGTAAGTTTGCCCGGGTTGATTGAAGAAGTTGAGGACATTGCCAAGGCGTTTAACTGGAAATATTTTGTTTTCGACCGGCAATTTCCTGAAAATACTTATGGAAAGGCTGATTACAACCAAAATATTTACGGAATTTGCTTCACTCCGCCCAATTGCGAAACTGTTGACGTTTGTTTTCTCTCGAACGGACGAATGAGCAGTTTATCGCACCTTCAGTTTTGGGGCAAAACTGATGTACAGGCTGAAAGGGAATATTTATACATGCTGTCGGTTAAAACCCAATATGCAGGTGTCGAAACGCATCAATTTATCATTCAGCTTTTTCGTTACCTGGATAAAAAATATTTAGCTGATTTTACTATGAGCGATGAGGGCGAATATTGGGAAACCAATGATAAAACCCTACTGGAAACAATCTTTAAAACCTATACTGATCTAATCAATGGTTTTGCTTCGGCCATCGAAAACTATCCGATTCAATCTGGCGAAAATATTGAATCCTATTTCGAAAGGTTGATGAAACAGATCAACGACATGAAGAAGCTTGGGGATAAATTGGATTAAACAAAAAATCACACAATAAAGCAGGATTTCCCCTTTTGAAGTTGCTATTTCAAATTTAATTGGGGTTTTTCCGGATAAAACGGAGAACCCTTTTTTGTGGGATAATGTTCTCTGAAATAGTATGAAATTTTATCTCCTTACCCGGATTTACTTTTGTATAATTTTAAATGTCCAGTTGTTTGCTGTTTTAAATCTTCGGGCACCAGTAAGGCTAATTCCACCAATCAGAAAAACGGCAGGGGGCAAAGTTGCCACTAATGGCGAACCGCTTGTATAAACTGCTATCAAAGCCGAAAAATACAATAATGGAAATGCAGCTATCGCCAATCCTGCTCCTAATATTTTTCGATCTGCATTACCAAACACTTTTCCTCTGATCATTATAATTTCATTTAGGGCAATAGTGTCTTTATTTACAACGATTGAACTATCAAGAAGTAAATAAGATTTAGCAACTATTACTTCTCCTTTTATAGTTTTAATTTTCAAGCGCAGATTGGGTTTGAAAGCAAAACTAGCTTTATGGGTTAGGTATTCTCTTTCAACTTTAAGTGCGAAGCTGTTCGATTCGATAGATTGGCCGAAAACATTTACTGTGAACAACACCAGCATTATAATCAAAGCAGTTTTTTTCATAAAGTGCCATTTTTATTTGAAAGCTATTGAAAACAAAAAATCCCACTATAAAGCAGGATTTCCCCTTTTGAAGTTGCTATTTCAAATTACATAATCAACTTATACCCTTTCCCATGCACATTGATAATCTCAACTTTGGGATCCTCTTTCAAATGTTTCCGAAGCTTAGTGATATAAACATCCATGCTTCGGGCATTAAAGTAGTTGTCGTCAATCCAGATGGTTTTCAAGGCAAAGTTGCGTTCGAGCACTTTGTTGGCATTGTTGCAAAGCAAGCTTAGCAATTCGGCTTCCTTGGTGGTTAGCTTCACTTCTTCTTCGCCACCCGACAGGATCTGCTTGCGCGAGTCGAAAGTATAAATACCAAGTTTATAAACAGCATCTTCATGCGAATTGGAATCCTGCATCACACGTCGCATGATGGCTTCAATACGGAAAATCAGTTCCTCCATGCTGAAAGGTTTGGTAATGTAATCGTCGGCCCCCATTTTGAAGCCTTCAAGCACATCTTCCTTCATGTTCTTGGCGGTCAGAAAAATAATCGGGATATCCATGTTGATCAACCGTATATCCTTTGCCAGCGAAATGCCATCCTTCCGGGGCATCATGATATCCAGAATACAAAGGTTGTAGGTATGGTTCCTGAATCCTTTGTATGCTACTTCTCCGTCGGGATACAAATCGGTATCATATCCTTTGGCAATCAGGTATTCTTTTAGCAACAATCCGAGATTTTCGTCATCCTCGGCCAAGAGCAATTTTACTTTTTTTTCCATGGTTATCTGCATTTATCGGGAAATATATCATGAATTTAGTTCCTTTATTTGGGGCGCTTTCAACTTTTATCTGACCGCGATGTGCATCTGTAATAATTTTAACGTAACTCAATCCAAGTCCGAATCCTTTTACATCGTGCACATTGCCGGTTGGAACGCGGTAAAAGCGCTCAAAAATCTGGCCAACATGTTCTTTTTGTATTCCAATTCCCTGATCTTTCACCGAAACTACCAGAAAATGATCTTTCAGTTCAGTCGAAATGTTGATTTTAGGTTCGTTCTTACTGTATTTCACCGCATTGTCGAGCAAGTTAAACAAAACATTGGTAATATGCACTTCATCTGCTTTGATTATAGCCGGATCTGCCTTTAACTCGGTTGTTAATTCACCGTTTTTCGCTTTTACCCGAAGTTCGAAGTTTAATACCACCGAATTGATCAGGTTATTGATGTTTACTTCTTTGAATTTTAATTTCAGTTTTCCTTCGTTAAATACAGCCATCTGCAGCACTTTTTCAACCTGAGTGGTCAACCGTTTGCTTTCCTGAAAAATAATTCCTGAGATGTGTTCAATGGTTTTCGGAGTGTTGTTTACTGTATTATCGCGCAACATCTGACTGGCAAGCGAAATGGTCGAAATAGGTGTTTTCAGCTCGTGGGTCATGTTGTTGATGAAGTCATTTTTAATGTTTGATAATTTTTTCTGTCTTAAGATAATCAGGATGGTAAAAACAAAAATTCCGATCAGCATGGCTGTCAGAACAAAGGTTGGAATGACCAGCAAGCCTGTTTCTTTCATCAGGAAAGTGTCTTGTTTTGGAAAATAAACAAAAAGCCAGTTTGGTTTTAAATCGTCATCATGGGGGAAAAGTAAAGCCTGATATTCGGTTTGTTGTTTCGAGTTATAATTTTTATCTCCATAAATAAATCGTTCCTCTCCGGCAGGAAAAGATTTTAAGGCATACCTGAAATCCAGATTAATGCCCTGTCTTTTTAATTCTGATTTAATTAACCGTCCAAGGGCATTTAAATCATCAATGCGGTCTTCAATAGGAAGTTGAGACAGAATAACAGCCCTTGATTGCACTACCAACATGCGAGCCCGTATATCTTGTCGTTCTTCGTACTGCTGACTGGCAAAACCATCTGATTCGTGAAAAATATCAAATGCATTTGGGAAATCGCCAGGCCTTCCTCTTTCGTTTTTAGATTCTGACACTCCAGTTTCTCCGTAATCAACTGTTAGTTCTTCACTTTGAATAATGCCGGTTGATTGCTGAGAATACTGAAATGATAGCTTGGTGCTTTTCAGATTTAATGTGCCGGAAATTGATTGTTGGTTATTGCCGGGGAATATGCCATTGCCTTTTGGAGTTGAAATATCTTTTGCAAATTCGTTCAGCGCAGAAGCCTCTTCCAGTTCGAGCTGATAGGTAACCAGGCTTAGTGCGCTTTTTACTGCAGCGTCAAATTGTTGTTCTTTTATTTCGAGTGCGTTTGAAATAGAAATGGTTTGGACCAGAATTAAGCTGGTCATCACCAGGATCATCAAAACGATCAATGTAATTATCACCCTTCTGTTCATGAGACAAAGATAACCTTTAAAAATACTGATTATAAATACTTAACAATATTTAACACTGGATTCCTTATGGTTTAGAATGTGTTGCAAATGGGCAAAAAAAATGAAATATTATCCTGTAAGTTGTAAGTTACTTCAGATGTGAAGCGAATAAAAAATTGGGAAGTTATTCAGGAGAACTCTCTGAATCCAGATTTATCCTGATTTTGTCGAGGGCTACTTTAGAGGCATTTTGCTGCGCTTCTTTTTTGGATGTTCCGGTTCCTTTACCGAAAAGTTCGGTGTCAACTTCGATGGTTGCTATAAACCACGGCTGTTTTCCATCATTTTTGCTTTCATCAACAGTATCGAACGAAACTGCTTTTTTGTTCTTCTGCGACCATTCAATCAACTGGCTTTTATAATTGGTATTGGAGTTTTGTACTTCAACCAGATTAACGTAGTTGTTCAGCAGTTTTCGGGTGATGAATTTTTTTGCTTCCTCGTAACCTTTGTCCAGATAGATGGCGCCAATTAGCGCTTCAAGCGTGTCGCCGTATATATGGCTCGATTCGATGGTTGAAGTGGTGTTTGACTGAATGTAGTGGTTCAGACCGATCTGATAAGTGAGCTGGGTCAGAAAGCTCCGGTTTACTAACTTGGAGCGCATTTGAGTGAGGTAACCTTCATCCTGATTTGGAAACCGGTTATATAGAAAATCGGCAATGGCAGCGCCTAAAATGGCGTCGCCCAGATATTCAAGTCGTTCGTTATTAACGTAATTCCCCTGAGAGTTTATTTTGGAAGCCGACTTGTGAATAATAGCAATATCATAAAGCCTTAAATTTACGGGATAAAATCCCAGAAGTGATTTTAAAAACAAATAAAACTCTTTTCTTGGTGAAGAAAAGAGTTTTATTCTTTGAACGATAGTTCGTATCACTTGTATTAAATTTTCTTGAAAATAACAGAAGCGTTGTGCCCACCAAAACCAAAAGTGTTGCTTAAAGCAGTCTTGATTTTGCGTTCTTTGGCGACATTGAAAGTGAAATCAAGTTTTGAGTCAATTTCAGGATCGTCGGTAAAATGATTAATCGTTGGCGGAATGATCCCATTCTGAATGGCCATGATGCATGCGATTGCTTCAACAGCTCCTGCTGCTCCCAACAAGTGGCCGGTCATCGATTTGGTCGCACTGATGCTTAGGTTATAAGCATGATGCCCAAAACATTTCAGGATAGCTTTTGGTTCAGCAATATCTCCAAGAGGCGTTGAGGTTCCGTGTACATTAATATAATCAATGTCTTCCGTATTTAACCCAGCATCTTCCAAAGCCAGTTTCATGACCAAGGTTGCTCCCCCGGCTTCAGGGTCTGGCGCAGTCATGTGGTAAGCATCGGCAGACATTCCACCACCAACCATTTCTGCATAAATTTTTGCACCACGTTTAACGGCGTGTTCATATTCCTCAAGAATGAGCGCTCCAGAACCTTCTCCCATAACAAATCCATCCCGATCAAGGTCAAACGGACGCGAAGCTGTTAAGGGATCGTCGTTTCGGGTAGAAAGGGCACGCATGGAATTGAACCCGGCCAATCCGGCGTGGTTAACAGCAGCTTCTGATCCCCCGGCAATAAATAAATCAACTTTTCCAAGGCGAATATAATTCATCGCCTCAATTAAAGCATGACTTGCCGAGGCACAAGCAGTAACCGTAGTAAAGTTTGGCCCCCGGAATCCATAACGGATTGATAGTAATCCGCTGGCAATATTGGCAATCATCTTAGGAATGAAGAATGGTGAAAATCTGGGTACTTCAGGATTGTAATTGGTAACTTCTTCATAGAAGGTTTGCAGACCGCCAATTCCGGCTCCCCATATAATACCAGCTCTGTCTTTATTGATGGTTTCGAGGTTTATGCCGGAATCCTCCATGGCCTGTGCAGCAGTTGCATAGGCAAACAAGGTAAAAGGATCGTGTTTACGTACCTCTTTTTGCTCAACATATTTCGCTGGATTAAAATTCTTCAACTCGCACGCAAAAGTTGTTTTCTGATGCGTGACATCGAAATGGGTAATAGGGCCGGCTCCACTTTTACCATTTTTCAGGCCTTCCCAATATTCCTCAATAGAATTACCAAGCGGGTTTACAGTTCCAAGGCCGGTAACAACTACCCGTTTAAACTCCATAAAATTTGTTTTGGTATGATTACTTCAAATTTGCTTCGATGTGCTTGATAGCTTCACCTACTGTTGAGATTTTTTCAGCCTGATCATCTGGAATGGCAAGATCAAATTCTTTTTCGAATTCCATGATCAATTCAACAGTGTCAAGTGAATCAGCACCAAGATCGTTGGTGAAAGAAGCTTCCATGGTTACTTCACTTTCATCAACTCCTAATTTGTCAACAATAATTGCTTTTACTTTAGATGCAACGTCAGACATAACTCTAATTTTTGGTTAATATTAATATTTGTTTCAAAAAATTCGATGCAAAGTAATAAATTTACGCCTGATAATTCAAATAAAAACTGAATTAAATGGATGAATAAGGCTTGATTGAATTTTGTCGAAGGTTTATATTTGAACTCTTTATTCTAAAATTCCATTAAGCATAAAACTTAAAACTGAAGATTAAATGAAACGAATTGCCATTTTTGCCTCTGGTTCCGGAACCAATGCCCAAAAGATAATTGAGTATTTTTCAGCCAGTAAGGAAATATTTGTTGACTCACTTTGGTCGAATAATGAAAATGCTTATGCCCTGATCAGAGCAGAAAAACTAGGAATTGAAACTTTTACTTTTGATCGTGATGAGTTTTACCGGAGCAATGAAATCCTTGACAAGTTGTACGATCATCGGATTGATATGATTGTTCTGGCCGGTTTCCTTTGGCTGGTTCCCAAAAATCTGACTGAATTATTCACGGTAATTAATATACATCCGGCCCTTTTACCTAAATATGGTGGAAATGGAATGTATGGGTTGAACGTACACAAAGCTGTTCTGGCTTCAAAAGACAAGGAATCTGGCATAACCATTCATCAGGTGAATCAGGATTATGACAAAGGCAAGATCATTTTTCAGGCAACCTGCCCAATTAAACAGGGCGATTCTCCAGAAACACTTGCTAACCGGATTCATGAATTGGAACACCAACATTATCCAAGAGTAATCGAAGAATTATTATTGACTGATGATGAAGGTTGATATGTTACAAGGTTCGTGAACATTAATGCCCTTCGGATTTTAATGTGTTCCTTTACGCTGATTTAATTGTTTTAAGGAATGAAATTTGAAGACTATCGCGTATCCCGCGAAATTAAAGAGAACCTGAAAACTTTGGGATTCCGCCGGCCAACTGATATTCAGTTTAAAGCGATCCCTCCTATTTTAAAGGGCGATGATGTTCTGGCCATTGCTCAAACCGGTACCGGAAAAACCGCAGCCTTTGCAATTCCGGTGATTGATATCATCCATCAGCAAAAGAACAGCAGCCGAAGCGAATTCATTAGCTGCCTGGTAATGGTTCCAACACGTGAATTGGCTCTGCAAATCACTGAAGTTTTTCAAACCATTGGCCAGCATACCCGTGTAAAAACGGCCTGCGTTTTTGGTGGAGTGGATCAGGATCCGCAGATTTCGAAACTTAAAAGTGGTGTAGATATTTTGGTCGCAACACCGGGCCGGATGTTTGATTTGGTCAGTCAGGGACATCTGCTTCTCGATAAAATTCAAATCCTGATACTTGATGAAGCCGACCACATGCTGGCCCTCGGATTTATTAAAGATATCCGTCAATTGATCCATCACTTGCCAAGAAACAGGCAAACTCTTTTCTTCTCAGCAACCATTAATCCTGAAATAAAGGAACTTGCTTACTCGTTGGTGGTAAATCCAATCCGGATCGAAATATCTCCAAAAAATCCGGTAGCGAAAAATGTTACCCATTCGGTAGTCTTCATTCCGATGGACGATAAAAGGTTTTTTCTTGAACGGATCATTAAAGAAAATCCAGATTCGAAGATTTTGGTTTTTGTACGTACCAAAGTTCGGGCAGAGCGGGTTTTTAAAGCGATGGAACGAATTGATATCAAAACAATAACCATCCACGGAGATAAAGAACAGAAAGACCGGTTAGATGTGATGAACCAATTCCGGAACAGCAATGTGAAAATTTTAATTGCCACCGATGTGAGCGCCCGTGGAATTGACATTCAGGATGTTGACTATGTTATTAATTACGATTTGCCCGATGTGGCCGAAAACTATGTCCACCGGGTTGGGCGTACCGGACGGGGTGATAAAAAGGGACTGGCTGTATCTTTTTGTAGTCCTGAAGAGAAACCTGTTTTAGATGAGATTGAGACCTTCCTCGATCAAAAAATAAATGTGATAACTATTAATAAGGAAGATTACTCGGCAACTATCGATTTTTCGGATGATAATCCGCACGATTGGCGTTCCTTATTAAAGGAGGAAATTCAAAATGAGAAATTGTATAAGAAGAAAAAAAGGTAAAAACATTTTTTTCATTTTAAAGTTTTTGGCAATAAAATAGACTATTTTGTGTGTAAACCATGTTTTTTTAATGCTATTCCTGAATTAATTGTAAAATTTTATAAATCAACCCACTCTATTATGCCTTAATTTTATTATTTGTATATTTTTGTTGTGTGCATGTTTCATCGCAAAAAGACAATAAACAAAAATATAAACGATTAAAATTTTAAAATTATGGCACAGTTTAGATTTAGGGCATTGGAGGAAGTTCTGACCAGAAAACCGGTTGAAGTTAAACGTGAAGAAAATCTGGTTTCCGATTTCTATGGAATGAATGTTTTCGACCGTCCGAAAATGAAGAAGTATCTTTCGAAGGAAGCATTCAAGGCAGTAATTGATGCAATTGATCATGGCACCCCAATCGATCGCAAAATGGCCGATCAGGTTGCTCAGGGTATGAAATCATGGGCATTGGAAAATGGTGCAACCCACCTTACCCACTGGTTTCATCCTTTGACCGATGGTACCGCAGAAAAACATGATGCTTTTATTATTCATGGCGAAAACGGATCGGTTGTTGAATCATTGTCCGGATCGATGCTGGCCCAGCAGGAACCTGATGCTTCCTCTTTCCCAAGTGGTGGAATCAGGCAAACTTTCGAGGCCCGTGGTTATACTGCATGGGATCCATCTTCACCTGCATTTATTGTGGATAACACATTAACCATTCCAACAATATTTATATCGTACACCGGTGAAGCGCTCGACTATAAAACACCATTATTAAGGGCAATTGCAGCGGTTGATAAAGCTGCTACCGATGTTTGCCAGATGTTTGATAAAAATGTCACCAAAGTAAATGCAAATTTGGGCTGGGAACAGGAATATTTCCTGATTGACGAGGCTTTATTTATGGCACGTCCCGACCTGATGTTAACCGGTCGTACGCTGATGGGTCACTCTGCTTCAAAAGATCAGCAGTTGGAAGACCATTATTTCAGTTCAATTCCAACCCGTGTATTCCGTTTTATGGAAGATCTGGAAAACGAAGCATATAAATTAGGTATCCCGGTAAAAACGCGTCACAACGAAGTTGCGCCAAACCAGTTTGAACTTGCTCCGATTTATGAAGAATTGAACCTGGCCAATGATCATAACCAGATGATTATGGACCTGATGAAAAAAATTGCGCGCCGTCACAATTTCGCAGTACTTTTTCATGAGAAACCTTTCGCCGGAATCAACGGATCAGGAAAACACAACAATTGGTCGCTTTCAACCGATACAGGAGTTAACTTATATTCTCCGGGGAAAAATCCAAAATCAAATCTTCAGTTCCTGACTTTCGTTATCAATACTTTAAAAGCGTTGCATGTTAATCAGGATATGTTGCGTGCCAGTATCCTTACCGCTCCAAATACACACCGTTTAGGCGCCAATGAAGCGCCTCCTGCAATCATTTCTGCATTCCTTGGCACTGAAGTAAGTAAAATGTTAGACATGATGGAAGAAGCTGTGGTTGACCGCAAAATGACTCCTGACGAAAAGACAGCCCTTAAACTGAATATCGGCCGTATTCCTGAGATTATTCTGGACAACACCGACCGTAACCGTACATCGCCTTTTGCGTTTACCGGAAACCGTTTCGAATTCCGTGCGGTAGGTTCTTCTGCAAACTGCGCTTCGGCCATGATCGCATTAAATACTGTTGTGGCTGATCAGTTGGCTAAATTCAAAATTGAAGTTGACGCATTGGTTGAATCGGGTGTGAAAAAAGATGAAGCTATCTTCCAGGTATTGAAAAAGCTGATTATCGAATCAAAAGCAATTCGCTTTGACGGTAATGGTTATAGCGCCGAATGGAAAGAAGAGGCAGCTCGTCGTGGTTTAACAAACATCACCAGTGTTCCAACTGCCTTGGAAGCCCTGCACGACAAACGTGTGGTTGAGTTATACAGAAAAACTGGCGTATTAAGCGAAAGAGAAATTGAAGGCCGTATTGAAGTAGAACTTGAAAAATATACCAAAAAAATCCAGATTGAGTCCCGCGTTCTTGGCGATCTGGCAAGCAATCATATTGTTCCCACCGCTGTTGAGTATCAGACCATGTTACTTGAAAATGTAAAAAATCTGAAACTTGTTTTTAGCGATGCAGAATATCAGTCATTGGCTGAAGGCAGGTTGGAATTGATCAAAGAAATTGGCGGCCACGTTTCGTCCATTAAATCCAAAGTGAAAGAAATGGTTGAAACACGTAAAGTTGCCAACAACATCGAATCAGAAAAAGAAAAAGCTTATGCTTACGAAGCAACTGTGAGACCTTATCTCGATGATATTCGTTACCATATTGACAAACTGGAATTGATTGTTGACAATGAACTGTGGCCACTGCCAAAGTACCGTGAATTACTATTTGTGCGATAGTTATTGGCACTTATTCTAAATTAAAGCTTCCGGTGTAACCCGGGAGCTTTTTTATTTCCATTTAAATCGCATGTTTCTTAAGTGAAAGCATACTTTAAATAAACCTTTTTCGTTTTTTTAAGAATGGTTTTAAAATGGTTACTTTTACCGACAAACGTTTAATTTCAAATGAAGCATCCGGCTATCCCTCCTATATTTATCTTTTTACTGATCGTTTTGCTAAATTCATGTTCTGCACGTAAATACATGGAAACAGGCAGGAAATCTTTCGAAATCGGAGAATATTTTCAATCCATTGAAAAGTACAGAAAAGCGTACCGAAGTCAAAAGCTTGGCGATGAAAAGGCCGGAATGGCATTCCTGATCGCTGAATCATATTTCGAACTAAGTGATTTTGCCAAAGCAGGAGTCTGGTACAAAAATGCCATCAAACGAAATTGTTCCGAACCTTTGTGCATGTTGCATTATGCTGATTGTTTGCGGGCTACGCAAAAATATGAAGATGCCATAACCTGGTATCAAACCTATCTGGGTGTAAAGCCTGAAGATGAACAAGCAACGACTGGCCTGGAAGCCTGCAAAGTTGTAAACGATTGGCTCGATCATCCAAATCGCTATATGGTCAATATAGTCAAAGAACTCAATTCGAAAGACAACGATTATTGTCCGGTTTTTGTTGGAGGACGGGATAATGAGGTTATTCTCACTTCAACCCGCGAAATTGTTACAGGCAAACGCAAAAGCAATATTACCGGTACCCGCTTTGCTGATTTATTTACCAGTAAATTTGAAGTTCAGAAACAAAAATGGGAGACACCCAAACTGCTCGAAGAAAATGAATTAATCAACACTTCAAGCGACGAAGGGGCTGCAACATTATCTGACCGGGGCGACCAAATGATTTTTACGCGTTGCCGTTACGATAAAACGAAGGATTTGGGAGCTGAATTATTTTCGGCCAACCAGTCAAGGGGCGAATGGTCTGAACCTACTTTGCTCGAATTGGTTGGCGACAGCCTGATTGCTGCGCACCCTTCCTTAAGCGCTGACGGCGCCATACTGTATTTTGTTTCCGATCGCCCGGGAGGATATGGTGGAAATGACATCTGGATGGCTAAAGACAAAGGCGGTGGCTTCTTCGATAAACCAGTAAATCTCGGATTAGAAATAAATACTCCCGGTGACGAAATGTTCCCTTATATCCACCAGAATGGCGACTTGTATTTCTCATCCGATTATCGTCTTGGAATTGGCGGATTGGATATTTTCAAGGCGGTGAAAGACGAAAAGGGCAAATGGAAAGTCGAGAACATGAAAGCGCCGATCAACTCACCGGGCGATGATTTTGGCATCACTTTCATAAAAGGTGAAGTTGAAAAAGGATTGTTTTCATCGAACCGGAAAGGATCAAGAAGCGATGATATCTACTCTTTTCTCCTTCCTCCCAAAGTGTTTAATGCAACCGGAGAGGTTTTCAACAAAGAGAACGATCAGAAAATTGACGGGGCAATGATACGTATCATCGGGACTGACGGTACCAACCTGAAAATGCGTGCTGATGGCGGACGTTTCCAGATCAAATTGAAACCGGAAACCGAATATGTGTTTGCTGCTTTTAAAGATGGTTACCTGAACGACAAAGTAAGGACCTCGACCATTGGGCTGGAAGACAGCAAAGATTTCCGTTTTGTATTTAAGCTCTCCCCAACCAATGAACCAATTAAAGTAAACAACATCAATTATGCCTTTGGTAGTTACGAAATCACTGAAGAATCAAAGGTTGCACTCGATTCGGTGGTTCAGTTGCTCGGACTTAATCCTACCATCACCATCGAACTGATGGCCCATACCGACCATGTTGGCAGCGACCAGTTTAACTCTACACTTTCTCAAAAACGTGCGCAATCGGTGGTTGACTACCTGATTACGAAAGGGGTGAATTCGGCCCGTCTGGTTGCCAAAGGTTATGGCGAAACCTGGCCCAAAAAAGTTACCCGCCAATTGGCCAAACAATACGATTTCCTGAAACGAAACGATGAACTCACCGAAGAATTTATCCTGAAACTCACTCCTGAACAACAGGAAATAGCCATGGGACTAAACCGAAGAACAGAATTCAGGGTGCTGAGCAACGATTTCCACGAATAATTTCAATTTCTTATAGAGTTTAGTTAGATTTTTATACTTTTATAAGAAGTAAAAATTCTTATGAAGCCTGCCATTTTGTGAGACAGATTTGAATTTTAAAAAAAAATTAGCCTCTTATTTTTTTAAAATAAATTTCACTTATGAAAACTTTATCATTTTTAGCTGAAGCCACAAGGTGGGCTGCCCTTCTTTCAATTTCCCTCTTATTTTCATTAAACATTGATGCTCAGACAACCATTACCTCAACCGCTTCCGGAGGTCTTTGGAATGCTGCGACAACCTGGGCGGGTGGAGTTTTGCCGGCAGCGTCAAATCATGTGGCGATTGCTGGCCCTGTCAATATTAATGGCGACTTTACATGTAACAATCTAACCATTAATGCGGCCGGATCAATTAGGAATCAATATGCTTATAGTCCGACATTTTCGGTAAATGGTAAAATTATCAATAATGGTACTATAATTAAAAACCCGGACGGATATTCATTTTATCTGAAGATCTTCGGTGACATAGAAAACAATGGTACCTGGGCGCCTGATCAAACCACATTTTCCGGGAATATTGACCAACGAATAAAAGAAGCCTCCGGAAAAAGTTTTCAGGGGTACATGTTAACCACTGATTCCATTGGAGGGATCATTCTTGACAGCGATGTATTACTTTCAGGAAATACCTGGGATATGAATAAATGCCTGGTAACAACCAATGGGTTTAACTTAATGACAAAGAATTGCATATTGAATAACGGGAAAATCCTGGCCAATAAATCATTGATTTTTAACAACACTGCAATTGCTTCAATGAACTTCAGCGGGAGTTATTCGCTGGGCGGCAAGGTACGGGTTCGTGGTGACAATGTTTTTAATGGCACACTCACCGTTCTGGATACCCTGTACAACGAATATGCGTTTAGCCCAACAATTAAATTCAATGCTAAAATTATCAACAACGGAAAAATAATTAAAAATCCCTCAGGCTATTCGTTTTATCTGAATGTTTACAGCGACATCGAAAACAACGGTATTTGGGCGCCAAATCAGACTTCATTTTCAGGAAAAACGGATCAGAATATCAAGCAAACTACAGGTAAAAGTTTCCAGGGGTATTTCTTAACGACCGACACCCTGGGACAGATTGTACTGGGAAGCGATGTTACATTCGACAGCAACACCTGGGATTGGAATAAATCGAAACTTCTGACCAATGGATTTAAACTAACAACAAAGAATTATCAGTTGACCAACGGAATTATCATTTCGAACGATAACCTGATCCTGAAAAACACAGGAATTGCCACGATGACTTTTAATGGGAATTACAAAATTGGCGGGAAAGTTGGTGTTCAGGGGAACAATGTATTCAATGGTACCGCAACAATTCTTGACACACTGAATAACCAGTATGCTTTCAGCCCAAGCCTGACAGTAAACGGGAAAATCATTAACAACGGAGTAATATACAGCAATCCAAGCGGTTATTCATTTTATCTGAATGTTCTGAACAACATCGAAAACAACGGGAAATGGGCTCCAACCCAAACAACTCTTTCAGGAAAAACTGACCAAAATATCAGGCAGGCGACAGGCAAAAGTTTCCAGGGATACTTTCTAACTGCCGACACGCTGGGGCAGATTGTAATGGGAAGCGATGTTACATTCGACAGCAACAGATGGGATTTTACCAAGTCGAAGCTCCTGACAAATGGATTTAAACTGACCACACTGAACTATCAGCTAAACAACGGAACCATTATCTCTAACGAAATCCTGAATTTGAGAAATACGGGAATTGCCACCATGACATTTAATGGCAATTACAAACTTGATGGCAGAGTGCGCGTTCAGGGTGATAATATATTGAATGGCACGGTTACCGTTTTAGATACGTTGAACAATGATTATGCGTTTAGTCCTACACTTACCGTGAATGCAAAAATAATTAACAACGGGAAAATAATCAGTAATCCCAAAGGTTATTCGTTTTACCTGAATATTTTAAACGACATCGAAAACAATGGCAAATGGGCGCCCAGTCAAACAACATTTTTAGGAAAAAAAGACCTGCGTTTGAAACAAAGTTCAGGTAAAAGTTTTCAGGGTTATATGTTGACCACCGATAGTATTGGCGACATAATTCTTGACAGTAATGTTTTGTTCGACGGTAATACCTGGGATATGAATAAATGCCAGGTACAAACCAATAAATTCAAGTTATTAACCCGGAATAATTTGATGAGCAAAGGGAAAATACTATCGAATGATACGCTGGTTTTACGCAACAGCAGAATATCTGAAATGACTTTTAACGGAAATTATAAAATCGGTGGAAAAGTAGGAATTCAGGAAGGAAACCTGTTTAATGGCACAACTACCGTTTTAGACACCATATATAATCAATACGCGTATAGTCCAACTCCAACCTTTTCAGGAGAATTGATCAACAAGGGTACAATTGCCAATCATCCTTCGGGATACAGCCTGCACATGAGGATTAAAGGGAATCTTACTAATCATCATATTCTTAGTATCTCAAATTTATATCTTTTCGGAACCAACTCCAGAACAATTTCAGGAAGTAATGCCAGTGGAATTCAGGCATCAGTTTATGTTGATGATGCAATCGCGTTGATTGGAGACAACAAGCTCCCCAATTTAAATTTTACCGGAAATACTCTTGCAAGTTGTACTATAAAGCCAGAAGCATCATTAACCCTCACATTTTCACCAAATCCGGCCAAGATAAAAAACTTAGGCCGCATATCTGTTATTCAGGATGTGGACAATAACGCAAACAACATCTATAATTTCTATGCTGCTTCTGTTTCTACCAAAGCAAAAACAGTAGTCAATAAACTTACTGTTGACAATTACGGCTACCAGCAACATCCTACTGCAACCGGAACAGTTAACACCTGGTGGAGGGTTCGGAATACGCCACAGGTTTTCAACGATACTTTGAACTGGCTGAAATTATCTTACATGGACGATGCTTTAAATAGCAATCTGGAAGATTCTATCAAAGTTTTCCATTCGCCAAACGCCGGATTATCATGGAAAAGAATAAAGAAAGGTTATACCATAGATAAAGCCAGCAACGCGGTTACCATCAACAAGGCACCATCATACGGACATTACCTGCTGTCGTCTTCAGCCCTTGGAATTACAAGCTTCCAGCCGCTGGTCGAAACAGCTGAGCCAAAGTTTGGAGGAAACACAGGACAGTTGACCATGTATTTGTTTGGGGCTGGATTCAAAACCACGAGTACCGTCAAACTAAAATTGACAGGGCAAACTGATATCAAGGCAGACTCGACCTGGTTGACTGATGCCTTGGGTGAAGCAATGCTTACCAAGTTTGATCTCAAAAATAAAACTACCGGTATTTACGATGTTGTTATCGAAACTCCGGGACAAAAAACATTGACTTTGCCAGCCTATTTTACTATCATGAAGGGTGAAAGAAGCAATCCGTGGTCCACTCTTTCCGGTCGCGACCGGTTCCTGATCAACCGCTGGCAAACCTTCAATATCGGATTCGGGAACACGGCAAACACTGATGCACTGGGAACAATCCTTGTTTATGTGGTAAATGATCTTCCAGGTTTGGAAGTCGTATTTCCGGATATCAACATCGTTCTTCCAAAAGGAATAATTGATATGGGCCCGAATTTCACCAGGTTCAAAGACATTGGTCTTTATTATATAAGCGAAACTCTTACAGGATATGAAAACCAGAAAATGAGAGTCTATCCGTTCTATATACCTTATATTGCTGCAGGTTCGGCAAAAAACACCAGGGTGAGGGTTAAGCTAAATGGCGCAGGTACTTTAAAAATGGATTCCTGGATTTTGGATCCGCTTTTTGAAAAGATTGATTACAACCTGAAATCTGCAGAACCTATGCCTTCTGAAGTCAGGGCCTGTATTACTGCGGCTGCTATGCATGCATGGTACAATGGAGCGCTTGGCCTGGCAGAAGGCATTATTCCCGGGGTTGCCTGCTGGGGCGTTATTGATAAAGTTGTTGATCCGATAGGTTATATTACTCCGGAAGACCTGAAACCCGAAGGAAAAGATACATGGGGAAGCTGGTTCTGGAGTGGTGTTTCAATTATGGGATCGGCAGTGCAATGTGGGGCAAGCTTTGTACCTGTAGTCGGGCAGGCAGTCAATTTAGGGATCGGATTGGTCAATATGGGAATCGACATGAAGGATGGATATGATGCTACGCAAGGTTGTTGGAATAAATTCAGGAAGAAATCGCAGGGCAAACTGAACAGCAGGGGTGTTACTTCGTTCGATCCCAATGAAAAAGTCGGTCCCCGGGGTTTTACGTCCGAACATTACATTTCGAAAGAAGGAAACCTGAACTACACCATCTTCTTTGAAAATAAAAAAACTGCAGGCGCTTCGGCGCTCGAAGTATTTATCAAAGACACCCTCGACATTAAAAAATTTGACTTCAAAACCTTTAGCTTTTCTTCGGTGACATTTGGTGAAACTACGGCCAAGGTACAGGAATATGCCAAAGAGTTTAAAATCCTGGTTGACCTATATCCTAAAAAGAATATCATTGTACAGGTTCATGGAGCGCTCGATACCATTAAAGGTATTGTTTCATGGGACTTCCATTCTCTCGACCGTATCTCGCTTGAACTTACCGAAGATCCTGATCTGGGATTTCTCCCACCTAATGTTAACGGACCTGAAGGCGAAGGCAATGTAACATACAGTTGCAAGCTAAAGAAAACAGTAGTACATGACGATATAATAAGTAATCGCGCCTCCATTGTTTTCGACTTTAACGCCCCGATCCTTACAAATACCTTCAGTAACCGGATTGACGACAAAGTACCGGTAAGTTCAGTCGCCCCTCTTCAGCTTACTCAAAAAGACAGCATTTTTAATGTTTCGTGGACTGGAAGTGATTTGGGGAGCAAGATTTCGAAATACAACATTTTTGTTTCGACCAACAACAGCGAATATGTCCTGTGGAAAGCAGCATCAGCTCCGGCAGAAGCCAAATTCACCGGAAAGAATGGAAATACGTACAAATTTTACTCGATTGCATCCGATAGTATCGGGTTTACCGAAACCCGGAAAACCAGCCCTGAAGCAACAACCACATTGGATGTAAAAGTCGGGGTAAATCAGATCAATGCAAATGGGGATGTCATTCAGGTATTTCCAAATCCGGCCGAACATCAGTGCAGCGTGGTGTTTAATTTAAGTACCTCGGGTGAAGTAGGCATTTCGCTGTGCGACATTTCAGGCAAAATAGTTAAAACGATCGAAACTCAAAGATATTCTTCAGGAAAGCAAACAGTAAGAATGACCCTCGATGGAATTCCTGATGGATTGTACTTTATTAAACTAGCGGATAACACCAAGTCCTATTATCAGAAGCTCGTCATCAAGAATTGATCGAAACCGGCAAAATATGGAACAACTTAAAGAAACTCCGGAAATGGAGCAACGACTTCCGCGAATAGAATTCGCTGTTATTGACTTATGAATATCAAGATTTTTTACAAGAAATTCAAATATTCAATCATGATAAAAAACTTACTGATAATACTAATCCTGATGAATTTATTATCCTGTAAAACAAATCGTGACTTATCCACAGTTGAAGAGGTTAACTTAGCGAAATATGCAGGTCAATGGTACGAAATTGCCCGATTGCCGAATAAATTTGAAAAGGGATTGAAATGTGTGACTGCAACATATACTCTAAAAAAGAACGGAAAAATAGAAGTTTTTAATAAAGGTTTTTCAACTGAAAAAAAGGGTGAAGCCATATCAGCAAAAGGTACTGCATGGATTCCGAATCCTGAATTTCAGGGAAGACTAAAAGTGAGTTTCTTCTGGCCATTCGCAGGCAACTATTATATTATATCGCTTGATGAATATTACAACTATGTACTGGTTGGTGATCCGTCCAGAAAATACCTTTGGATTCTCTCAAGAACTAAAAAATTGGATGATACCATCTATTCAAAGCTTTTAGATATTGGCAGACAAAACGGATTTAAAGTTGATGATGTCATAAAAGTTGATCAGGATTGCGAACAGTAAATTTTTTGCAAATGGCTAAAGTATTAATTACCGGAGGGACTGGTCTTATTGGGATTCATCTCAGAAGAGCTTTGCAGGAAAGTGGTTATGAAGTGGCCGTTTTAAGCAGAACTAATAAAATTGACGATGAATTCAAAACTTATTTATGGGATCTGGATAAAAATGAGATTGATAAGAAAGCCATAAATTCGGTTGACTATATTATCCATCTGGCAGGTGTAAATATTGCAGAGAAAAGGTGGACATCAAAAAGAAAGCAACTTATTCTCGACAGCAGAATAAAATCAGGTGAATTGATCCTGAATAATATAGATCGGGATAACAGCTTGTTAAAAGCATATATTACTGCTTCAGGAACCGGATTTTATGGAGCGGTTACTTCAGATCAAATTTTTAGTGAGGGTGATTCTGCCGCCAGTGATTTTCTTGGGCAAGTCTGTGAAAAATGGGAACAGGTAGCCGATCAATTTACTGAAAAGGGTATCCGGTCAGTAAAAATCAGGACCGGAGTAGTAATTTCAAGGCAGGGAGGAGCCTTGAAAAAAATACTTGTTCCGGTTAAACTGGGCATCGCTTCTGCGATTGGTAGTGGAAATCAATACTTCCCCTGGATTCATATCGAAGATTTGTGCGGTATCTACATCAAAGCCATTGAGGATACAAAAATGATTGGCGCCTATAATGCAGCAGCGCCTGAATATGTAACCAACAGGCAATTTACGCAGACGATTGCCCGTCATCTTAAAAAACCATTTTGGTTTCCCAATATTCCCTCATTTGCTATTCGTATTTTGTTTGGAGAAATGTCGCAGATGCTTCTGTATGGTAGCAGGGTTTCCTCTGAAAAAGTTCTAAATTCAGGATTCGTTTTTAAATATCCGAAACTTCAGGAAGCTCTAAAACAATTAATTGGTTAACCAAAGGTTAAATATTCAACCTGACTTTCGTATTTTTTAGTCCTGACAGGGTTTGAAAACATGTCAGGGCTGGTACAACTTTAATAGTGAGGTGATAAAACATTCAAATTCGTTATCTTGAGTGATATTCAAAATCCATCATTACAATAACTTTGATTTTAAACTTAATTCTAAATGGTTTGTTAAGGGCATATTTAGAAGAATTAATAGTTATCCTATGGCAGAATTGAATAAAATACTGGATATGACCCCGTTGGGAATGAAATTTACCGTTCTGAAAGATAGTAACCAAACTGGCGGTCAATCATTGGATTTGCATTGGGAATTATTTCCTGGCTGCAACATGAAAGATCCCTTGCTTCACAACCATCCAAATGCTATTGAAACATACGAAATATTAGATGGAGAAATGGAATTCTTTATCAAAGACAAATGGCTTGCAGCAAAAAAAGGTGACAAACTATCAGTCCCAATAGGAGTTTCGCATTCTTTCAGAAATCCTACAAATAAAACAGTAACTGTTTTTAATACTCACCAACCCGCCCTGAAAATGGAAGAATATTTTGAAGATGTATGTAAGGTTTTGGATAAAGTGACCGCCAATAGAACAAAGGAGTTTAAAATGGACTTAAAAGCAAAATTATATTTGGGAGTACTGATGAGCAATTACCGAAATGACATAATTGCCATAAGTCCGCCGGATTTTGCCATCAAAATTCTAGGTTATATAGGAAAGTTTATAGGAATAAAATATTAGCTTGAACAAGAATATGAAAAATTTCAGGATTCGTTTTTAAATATCTGAAACTTCAGGATGCTCTTAAACAATTGATTGGCTAATCCGTAAAAACATCTTTAAATCCTTTCGAACATGAACTCAAAACTAATCTTCCAGCTTTCGCTTTTCGGTTTGGCAATGGCGTTTGCAACCGTTTATTTTATTCCATCGAACATCGAACCACTTTGCTGGCTGGTCATTTTTGCGCTGTGCGCTTACCTGATTGCAAAGAATTGCACCGAAAAATACTTCCTGCATGGTTTGAGTGTGAGTTTGTTAAACGCCGTTTGGATTACTGCAACACACATTCTTTTGTTCGACACCTACATGGCCAATCACCCGCAAGAGGCAGCTATGATGGCTAAAATGCCCTTGCCCGATTCGCCCCGGTTGATGATGTTGGGAACAGGGCCATTGGTCGGACTCGTCTCCGGATTGGTGTTGGGTCTGTTTGCTTTCATTGCTTCAAAAATCTGGAGGAAAAAGTGAGTTTTCATCCCTGACAGGGTTTCGAAACCTGTCAGGGATGGCGCTTCTTTAGATTAATTTTCCTGAAAATTCATTGTATATTAGCATTTTAAAATCGGTGGAGAAATACTGAACCACAAATGCGTAAGTACAATAACTAAAATAATGCGTAATTTGAGTTATTAATTTACTAATTTTCAACTAAAAAGAAAATAATTATGAATAAAGGTGGATTCTCATTGAAAAGAGTAACTGGTATTTCTAGTGCAAAATCTAATCTTTCACGAAAAATAGGAGTTCCTTTGACTAGAAGTGGTAGGCAACAAAAGATTGGAAGAGTTGTTTCCAAAGGTTGTTTGGTAACTTTAACAACATTGGTTATTCCAATAATTTTAATCTTCTTAATTTTAATCTTATAGACAATTATAATAAATTGATTGATATAAAGTTTCAAAGTTAAACCTTCATCTGACAGCTAAGTATTAAGGCTCACTTAAAGTATTGACTTTTACAGAAAACCTATAAATTGCAATAGTATTTATAATAATTATTCAACCAGAAATCCTTGATTGCTAAGAATTAATTTTATGGAATGGCTTTTTTTATTACTATTTGTCTTCATCGGTCTTCTCATTTTAGTTAATGAAAAGCGCAAAATGGCCAGCGAAAAGCTTATTAGGGATATTCAAAGTCAATATGACTTATTAAAAGATATTGTAATTTCTTCTTACGATGTAAAGGCCTGTCCAAAATGTTTCGAAAAAAAAATGAGTTTATTTCGAGTTTCAGAAACTGGTCAGTCTATAGAATATAACTGTGATCATTGCAAGAAAAAAATTATTGGCAAACTTTTACCAGATCAAGACGGATTAATTGCTGTTGAAAAATTAAATGAGATTAAAGGATTGTTAATAGCATTAAGAAAAAAATCAGGCAGTTCTTATTCAAATAGGGATATCGACATTAGTTTTTTTGTAAAAACTTCTTTTTATAATGTAATAGAAAGACGGCAACGTACACCTATTCCTGAAGCAATTCGAAATGAAGTCTGGCGAAGGGATCAAGGAAAATGCTGTACTTGTGGAAGTCAAATAAACTTGGAATTTGACCATATTATCCCATTTTCAAACGGAGGCTCAAATACTGCAAGGAATTTACAACTACTATGCGAAGCTTGTAACAGAAGCAAACACAACAAAATTTGAAATGTATTATACATAAGTAAATCCTGCCTTACACCTCGTTTGAGCGATAGCGTTAACGAGGGATTGTTGGTTTCGCGTCTGAGACGCATTAAAGAGTGAATCTTTCTTTGCCTAAGACCTGACAGGTTTCGAAAACTTGTCAGGTCTCAAAACCCCTCTCCAAATTATTTCCTCAAAAAGATTACCTTTGCCGCTGAAAATTTCAGAGTATATGTCAGCAGATAACCGGTATATGGCGCGTGGCGTTTCGGCTTCGAAAGAAGACGTGCACAATGCCATTAAAAACATTGACAAAGGGCTTTATCCCAAAGCGTTTTGCAAGGTTATTCCTGATATTCTGGGAGGCGACCCAGATTGGTGCAACATTATGCACGCCGATGGCGCTGGCACCAAATCGTCACTGGCTTACCTGTACTGGAAAGAAACTGGCGACATTTCGGTCTGGAAAGGCATTGCACAGGATGCCATTATCATGAATCTCGACGACTTGCTTTGTGTGGGTGCAACTGATAACATTTTATTATCGTCAACCATTGGGCGCAACAAAAACCGGATTCCGGGCGAAGTGATTGCTGCAATTATCAATGGTACCGAAGAATTGTGTACCGAATTGCGCGAAATGGGGGTAGGCATTTACCCGACCGGCGGCGAAACGGCCGATGTGGGCGACCTGGTACGCACCATCATTGTTGATTCGACCGTAACCTGCCGCATGAAACGCGAAGATGTAATTTCGGCGGATAATATTCAGGCTGGTGATGTGATTGTTGGTCTGGCCTCATTCGGACAGGCTACTTACGAAAAAGAATACAACGGGGGCATGGGCAGCAACGGTCTGACCTCGGCCCGCCACGATGTATTTGCCAACTACCTGGCACAAAAATATCCGGAAAGTTTCGATCCGGAAGTTCCGGAAGAGCTGGTTTATTCAGGAACTAAAAAATTAACCGAAGCAATTGCCGGAGTTGGTTTGGATGCCGGGAAACTTGTGCTTTCACCTACCCGAACCTACGCTCCGGTTGTGAAAGATTTATTGGAAGTACTCCGGAAAAACATTCATGGGCTGATACATTGCTCAGGTGGTGCGCAAACCAAAGTATTGCATTTTGTTGATAACATTCATGTGATTAAAGACAAGCTGTTCGATGTTCCGCCACTTTTCAAAATGATTCAGGAAGAATCGGGAACTAGTTGGCAGGAAATGTACAAGGTTTTCAATATGGGTCACCGTTTCGAAATTTACCTTGCACCTGAATTTGCATCAGAGGTAATCGCGATTTCTGAAAAATATAAGGTCGAAGCCCGCATTGTTGGGCGCGTTGAAGCCGCTGAGGGCAAAAAACTTACCATCAAATCTCAATTTGGCGAATTCGAATATTAGCTACGCTTTTCAGTTTTTGGTTTTTTTCGTCTTCATTCATCATTCATCATTCAAAATTCATCATTCATATATGGCAGACTATTCATTAATGGAAAAATACGAATCGATCCGATATCGGTTCGAAGAAGTTGGCTCACAAATTACCGATCCGTCGGTGATGAGCGACATGAAACGTTACGTCAAACTCAATCAGGAATACAAACGGTTGGAGTTGCTGACCAACGCTTTCAAAGAATTTAAAGCAACAATCGATAATATCGAATCAGGCAAGCAAATTCTGGCGGAAGAAACCGACGAAGATTTGCGTGAAATGGCTCGTGAAGAAATCGAAAGTTCGGAAGCATTAATTGCTGAAAAAGAACAGAATATCAAACTGCTTTTAATTCCGGCAGATCCGGAAGATGGTAAAAATGCCATTCTGGAAATCCGCGCCGGAACCGGTGGAGACGAAGCCAGTATTTTTGCAGGTGATTTGTTCCGCATGTATTCCAAATTCTGCGAACGCAGGGGTTGGCGTTTGGAAGTGACCAATACCAGCGAAGGTACTTCCGGAGGATTTAAGGAAATTGTAGCAACAATTTCAGGTGAAGGTGTGTATGGAATCATGAAATATGAGTCGGGAGTGCATCGGGTACAACGTGTACCTCAAACCGAAACTCAAGGTCGTGTTCATACTTCGGCAGCTACTGTTGCAGTTTTTCCTGAAGCTGAAGAATTTGACATTGATTTAAAAGATAGCGATATCCGTAAAGATACCTATTGTTCGTCTGGGCCTGGAGGACAATCGGTGAACACCACTTATTCGGCTATTCGCCTGACTCACATTCCAACCGGAATCGTTTGTACTTGTCAGGATCAAAAATCGCAGATCAAAAACCTGGCAAAAGCCATGATTGAACTGCGTTCGCGAATTTATAACCAGGAACATCAGAAATACCTGGATGTGATTGCATCGAAACGTAAAACCATGGTTTCGACCGGAGACCGGTCGGCTAAAATACGAACCTACAACTGGCCGCAGGGACGTATTACCGACCACCGTATCAACCTGACTATTTATAACCTTCAGGCAGTGGTTGGCGGCGACCTGGATGAAATCATTGACAAGCTTCAGGTTGAAGAAAACGCAGAACGACTGAAAGAGGCAGAGATTTAATGCAGCGCGTTTCGAGTTGCGAGATACGTGTTTCGGGTTGTGTAACCCGTAACACGAAACCCGTAACAATTTAAAACGCAAGTCAAAATATTTACCATCATGAACAGAGAACAACTTTTTGAACAAATCAAACTGAAGCGCAGTTTTTTGTGTATCGGACTGGATACCGATATTTTGAAAATACCGCGTTTCCTGAACGAAACTAGTGACCCGATCTTTGCCTTCAACAAGGAAATTATTGATGTTACCCAGGATTTGTGCGTCGCATACAAACCAAACCTTGCCTTTTACGAAAGCCAGGGTGTTGCTGGATGGATCAGCCTTGAAAAAACAGTGCGATACATCCGCGAGAAATATCCTGAACAATTCATTATTGCCGATGCCAAACGCGGTGATATTGGCAATACTTCGAACCTGTACGCCCGTGCATTTTTCGACCACATGGATTTCGATGCCATAACTGTTGCTCCATACATGGGAGAAGATTCCATCAAACCATTCATGACTTACCTCGACCGTTGGGTAATCGTTCTCGCGCTGACATCGAACAAAGGGGCCGCCGATTTTCAATACCTGAAAAACGCTGAAACGGGAGAACAGCTTTTTGAAACAGTGCTGAAAACCTCACAGACCTGGGGAACAACCGATAATATGATGTATGTGGTTGGCGCTACCAAAGCCGAAAAGCTGGAAGAAATACGAGAACTGATTCCCGATCATTTCCTGTTGGTTCCGGGAGTTGGCGCACAGGGCGGAAGTTTGGAAGATGTTGCCAAATATGGAATGAACGACAAATGCGGTTTGCTGGTCAATTCATCACGTCAAATCATTTATGCATCAGATGGTGAAGACTTTGCTGAGAAGGCCCGCAACGAGGCTTTAAATGTTCAGGTTGAAATGGAAGAGCTTTTACTTGAAGCCGGATTATTGTGAAAATAAATCATAGAATTTACATTTCTTTTTGAATTTCAGGATAAGACAAAACTATACAACAAAAAAGGCTGTCAGATGACAGCCTTTTTTGTTGTATAGTAACAAAGAGATATGCGTAGTTAATTATTGTAATATGAATGATATCGGAATTGTAAACTGTTGTTTTACTTTCATCCCTCCCTGTTTCCCAGGTTCCCATTTTGGTGAAGACTGAATAACCCTTACCGCTTCTTTATCGAGGGAAGGATCGACACCGCGTACCACTTTAACATCAACAACTTCTCCTTTTGAGTTAACTGCATATTGGACATAAACTTTACCTGTTATGCCATTCTCGGCAGCAAGTACCGGGTATTTGATGTTTTTTGTAACCCAATCACGAAATGTGTTAACATCACCACCTAAGAAAGAAGCTTGTTCCTCAACAATAATAAATACTTTTTCTTCTTCAACAATTGCAGTTTCTTCAACATTTACAACTTCGATTTTATCCGGAACTGGTTCATTGGTAACAGTTTCAGTAACTTCACTAACAGTAGCAAATTCAACTTCAACGGTTACGCTATCAACAACAACCGGAGCAACATACTTTACCTGTGCTTCCGCTGCTGGAGGTGGTGGCGGCGGAGGTGGTGGTGGCGGTGGTATATCATCCTCGGCTTTTATATTTTCCATACTTACCACCGTATTTTTCACTAAAACAACATTCTTACCTCTGTTATTGTATGCCTGAATGAAAGGTACCATTACAGCGCCACCTATACTGAATAGTGATATCAAAAAGGCTATAAGTAAGAATTTTCTGAACTTTTTGCGCAGTACATAAGCCCCGTATTCCTTATTCCTCTTTTCGAATACAATTTCTTCAAGGGTTACGGCTTCGTTTTTAAGCAATTCATTATCCATGATTCAAATCCATTTATTATGGTTTATTTAATGGCAGTAACTGACGATCCGGGGAAACGAGACTGAACCATCGTTTTTTCCACTGGGTTAATATCGACAAGTGTGTACCGGGCAATATTGGTAATAGCCATTTCATCGATAATGTCAACTATATTTCGATATTTAACACCATCGGCCGCCTTGATTAGCACAATTGGCCCTAATTTATCCTCTTTATAGAAGCGTTTGATTCTGCTATCTACTGAGTCTCTCGGAATTTTAAGTTTACCTTCTGTCACATCTTTCTTCATGTTGGCGACCCGGGTAAATAATTCCTTGTTTCGCTGTAAGAGTACCTTGCGGATACCATTTTTCGAATAATCAACCTCAGTCAAAACCGGAAGCGTTTTATTTGGATCAGCCAAACCTACATACCAGAGTATTTTGTCATTTTCGACAAGTAAAATATTCAGGGCTCTGTCTTTATCAAGCTCTGGTGGCTTTTCGTTTTCCTTAGGCTTTTCTGGCAGTATGATCTCCATAACCTTGGGTTTATTAAAAGCCGTAGTAAGCATGAAAAAAGTAAGGAGCAAACATGCAAGGTCAACCATCGGAGTCATATCAATATGCGTTCCGTGTTTCTTAACTTTCCTTTTGCCTTTACCTTTGTGACCCTCTTCTTGAACTATTTCAGCCATTTTGGAATGTCTTTAAAAAATTACTTAATAATAAACTCTTCTGGCAACTCAACCGCTTTGAGGTCGGTGGTTAAATTGAACTTATTTACATTATTGTCCTGCAATACAGCGATCACTTTTTTAACTACAGGATAATTAGCGTTGGCATCACCCTTTAAGGTAAACTGCAGTTCGTTATTGTAAGTACGTGCAAACCTAATCCACATCATCAGTTGATTATCGACAGAGTCAATAGGAATTCCTACCTGCATAGCTTCACGTGTTTTTGAATCCGGAGCATTAAGAAAGTCTTTGAGTTTTACTGCCGGTAACCCAAACGATGCTAAACCCTCGAATTTTTTAATTTCCTTAGGAGTGAATTTGATGTGGTAATTACTACCTATAGCCTGTAATACTTTTGCGCGAATATGCTCTGATGTATCTATACCATTATCAACATTAAAAAAGACCTTATCATCCTTTGAAATCTCAATGGTTACCAGATGGCTGTCCGGGATTGGTACTGATGAAGTTGATTTTGGAGTAGAAATTGGTGCAGCTTCTTCCGGACGAAATGTAGCCGTCAAAATAAAAAAGACGAGTAGAAGGAAAAACAAGTCCACCATCGGCGTCATGTCGATTCGTGGTGTTTTTACAGCTAGTTTAATTTTTCCCATTATTTTTCAATTTGTTTTTTCTTCAATGTCAGTTGAAGAAAAATTAAAAAAAATTACTTCAAAGTTGAAGCAAATGTTTGAGTGACACTGAAACTGCACTCATCCATTTTGTATGTAGTAGCGTCGATCCTGGCTGAAAAATAGTTATAAGCTATGATTGCCAGTGTTGATCCTGTAATACCAAATGCTGTATTAACTAGGGCTTCTGAAATACCATTTGCCAAAGCTAAAGAATCTGGAGCACCTGCAGTTGCTAAAGCGCCGAATGCGCGGATCATACCAAGTACTGTTCCAATAAGTCCGATAAGCACTGAGATTGAGGCAATCGTAGAAAGAATAATCAGGTTTTGAGATAGAACAGGTAACTCAAGGGCAGTAGCTTCTTCAAGGTCTTTCTGTAGGGCAATTACTTTTTGGTCGTTCATAAGGGTTTTGTCAGCTTGTAAAGTCCTGTACCGATGTAAACCTGCTTTCATCACATTTGCGATCGATCCTCTTTGCTCGTCGCACAATTGAGAAGCTTCCTCAATTTTGTCATCGTTTAGATAAGTTTGCAGTGTACGTACAAAAGTATTTAGGTTCCCTTTACCACTGGCAACCCCAAGCATAATAATACGCTCTACAACAAAAGTGAGAAGAATCAGGTTAACAGCAATAAGTATAGGTACAATAAAGCCACCCTTGTAAATGATCGCTAAATAGTTTCCTGGAAGTGGATGACCTTTTGGATTCATACCTTCAAAGTTAACAGGATTACCCATAATTAATGAATAAATCAGGTAGCCAGCCAATGCACATAGCAAAATAACCGCCAGTACGAAAGTCGATTTTAATGCTTCTTTTAAAGTTTGTCCTTTCATTTTCAATTTTATTTAAAGTAAATATAAAAACAATGGTTTTAATTTTATCGGGTTCAAAGAAAGCAATATTTTTTTATACTTTCATTCCGGTTTTAAAAAATGTTCAAAATTATTTCAGGTTTTATTAGAAAAACAACTCTATTTTTTATTGAGTTTTTGAAGAGCATTAATGGCCTTGGTCAAATCCTGTATCGCTTTCGCAGCTTCAAGATCGGCAGGGTCAAGCTTTTTAATTTCGCTGTATAAATCTCTGGCTTCCATATAGTTTTTTTCTTTATAAGCAATCAAAGCCTGTGATTTGAGAGACTGGATCTGCCATTGTTTATTTGACGGATCTAGATTGTATAAATTTTTATACCATAATTTAGCAGCTTTGTAGTCTTCCTTTTGAATGTTATAATACCCAAGATATGTATAAGATTCCTGCAATTCTTTGGCATATTTTACGGTATCGCTTCCGATTTTTTCAACGAGAGATTCAAATTTTGGATAGGCCAATCCTAGTTCGCTAGTCGGATCCATGCTTGAAGCAGTCCTTGCAAGATATAAATATGCCTGCATATTATCAGGTTGATCTATAATGATTTTGCTGAAAATACTATCTGCATTTGTAAATTCCCCGAGTTGGTAATATGATTTACCGATTAACATCAAATCATCTTTATCCGATTTACCTTTCCTGTTTTTAAAATTTAACCAGGTAATAGCTTTCTTGTAAATACGTGAATAATAATAATTGAAAGCTATTTCTGATACCAGGCTCACATTGTTTGTATCCATGGCGTATGCTTTTTCAAATGCATCAAAGGCATTTGATAACGTTAAAGAATCGTTTTTAGCAACTTTAAACAGGATCCGGCTATAATATAGGTAGTCTCTTGGAATAATACTTGCGGAATTAGCATTTTCAAAAAACTTCTCCATATATAATCTGCCTTTTTCAAGTTCGGGTGGCCTTTTATCGTAGCAGGAGTAGGCTGCCAACCGGTACAGGTAGTTACGTGATTTATCTACAGCCAAAATTTCTTCTATAGTTTCCAGGGCTGTACCAAAATCTTTTGATCTAAACAGGGCTTTTGCATATTGAATTTTGGCAGGAATATTATCACCTGACAAATCAAGGAATTTACGAAAGTTAGTTTTTGCAAGCTGGAATTGTCCTGCCATAGTATATAACTCCCCAAGTTCACGATAAACAGGTGCATAGGTAGAATCAATATCTCTGGCTTCATCAAAGTATGGACGGGCGGCATTTAAATTGGTGGCACGCACATAAATATTACCAATTTTAATTTTTGGGATTGGAGATTTCGGATCAAGACTTAAAGCCCTATTGTAGTTTGCAAGTGCATTTTTCCCATCGTTTTTCTGCATGTAAACATTTCCTATTGCAAGGTATATTAAGGCGTTGTTGGGATCTATTTCTTTGGCTCTGTTCAAATAATTCAGTGCTTTATTATACCTTACCACTGAACCTAAAAGTTGTACAGTTCCAAGTTTTGTCAGTATACGGGCATCTCTTGTAGATAAGAGTTTTGCTTTAAGTGGTAATGATGCTTCAGCTTTTGCAAAATGTTTGTCTGCTGCAATTGTATCGCATGTACGAAGCAGACTAATAGAACCCAAGCCAATTTCGTTTAGGACATTCGTTGGATCTTGCTGAATACCTTTCTGAAAAAGTCCTTCAGCTTTTGCAGCCATTTCTTCCAAGGAATTAGACAACGTATCAGATAAAAACTCCTTAATTACTGTTTCTCCGTAATAATAATATCCATCGCCGTTAGCAGGCTCTTTCAATATTAATTCGTCGAATGCTTGTCCGGCTTCTTCATACTGCTCACTGGAAGCAAGTTTTAATGCTTCATTTAATTTTACTTCAAATGCTGACGGAGGAGGTGCAATTTTTGATTTTTTGTTCTGGCTAAATGCTGTAGCAGTGAGCAACGAGAACAGTATTACTATGATCAGTTTCATTTTGATTAGATATATAATTACAAATAAATTAATTTTTCTTAACTTCTACTAGTCTTATTGGCATTGTAGCCGGCAACATTCCCATTTTTAAGATAATTCGCTGACCTGCATCTCCCGCCACAAATGAGGTGAAACCTGTTCCCAATCCTGCGAAAGATTCCCGGTTAATGGTATAAACTTCCCTGATAAACGGATAACTTTGATTGGCAATATAGGCCGGATGTGGTGAATAGAATTCACTTCCATCCGAATCATATTCCGAAGTTACTGAAACTACATTGATTTTACTTAAAAAAGAATGACTGATTGAATCACGTGGATCACTTATCCAGTTCACACTGATGATACCCAGGGCTTCAGGGTGGCTCTCAACAAAACTTATAACTTCAGAATTTTTTGTGGCGGAAAAACAATAGTTAGGTAATGAGCCGGTTATTCCAAATTTATTCATGATCGTCTTAACATTGTTTGACCCCGCGTTATCAAATACAACTTTGATATCATTTAATTTCGATTGGGGGTTAATCTGTTCCCATTTCGAAGTTTTGCCTGTGAAAATATCTTTTAGAGTATTGTACCGGATTAATGAATCGGTATTCGATTTATTAACGATGAAAGCCAGAGCGTCGTAAGCAATCTTGGTTGTTCGGGGAATGATTGATTTCCCTCTGAGGTAAGCTACTTCGTTATCGGTTAGCTTGCTGCTTGTAATAATAACTCTTACTGAGTCATCCAGGAATAATTTCAATATGCTGTCTCCGGACAAATAGACAGGGGCAACTTGTGCATCTTTATAGAGAGAAAGAAAGGTGTAAAGCTCAGTATCAGCAAGCAATTGATATGATTCGTCAACTGCGATTTTTATATTTCCCCGTGTAGGTGTCTCGTCAGTAAATTTTTTTGGGGTCATTTTGCATGAAAAAAATAAGGCAATCACCCCAAATAAAGATATGCTGATTATTAATTTTAAATGGTTCATTGTTTATCCTCCTTATTTTTTGTATCGATGGAATATATTCACCGATCAATAAAATTAGTATGCAAATAGTATCACTGCAAAAATCATGCGAAAATATTTTGGCCAATTTGAGGCGTAAAACTATTAAATTAATTTTAACAAAAGTCAGAATTATTGAAAATGTTTCGTACTGTACTTAACAGAGCGGAGAGAGAGGGATTCGAACCCTCGGTACCCTTTTGAGGTACACACGCTTTCCAGGCGTGCCAGTTAAGCCACTCCTGCATCTCTCCTGATGTTATTTGGCCTTAATTTTTCGGGCTGCAAGGTACGAAAAATACCACCCAAAAGCTACTCACTTATTTCTCCAATCAAACTTTTGTTCAGGTGCAGCTTGATTTCTTCCTGTTCCAAACCCTGACCCAGCAGAAACATAAGTTTGGTTATGGCAGCTTCAGTGGTCATATCTTTTCCGCTAACTACTCCGGCATTCAACAGTTCAGCGCTGGTTTCGTACTGTCCCATATTTACTGCCCCGCCCTGGCATTGAGTAACATTCAGAAATATTATTCTGCGTTTGATGGCAATTTTTATCTGACTGATCATCCACCGGGCGGTAGGAATATTTCCTGATCCGAATGATTCGAGCACTACGCCTTTTAGTCCGGGTATATTTAAAATATTCTCGAAGACCATTCGTCCGATTCCCGGAAATATCTTCAGGATAACCACGTTTTCATCAAAGTTTGTCCTGACTTTTAAAATTCCCTTGTTTACCGACCGGTGAATATTCTCCTGAAAGTATTTGATTTCGACCCCGGCATTGGCTAATTCGGGATAATTTGGTGATGAAAATGCCCTGAAATCATCGGCATGTCTTTTTGAAATTCGGTTTCCCCTGAAAAGTTTAGAGTTGAAGTAAACACAAACTTCAGGAACTACAGCCTGTCCATTGATCCGGGCAGCAGCAATTTGTATGGAGGTGATCAGGTTTTCCTTTCCATCGGTCCGAAGTATTCCAATCGGAAGTTGTGATCCGGTTAAAACTATTGGTTTGTCCAGATTTTCAAACATGTAACTAAGAGCTGAAGCGGTGTATGCCATGGTATCAGTACCATGCAAAATGACAAATCCATCATACTTGCTGTAGTTACGTTCGATGGTATTGGCTATTTTCACCCAGATGGCAGGTGTCATATTTGAAGAATCAATCGGCGGTGTGAAGGTAAAAACCTGAAGGTTATATCCCAACCGATCGAGTTCGGGGACTTCTTCCTGTATCTGATCAAATTTTACGGGAACCAGAATACCGTTGGCTGATTTTTGAACCATCCCGATGGTGCCACCTGTATAAATGATAAGGATAGAGGGCTTATTTTCCACTTGAATTTTACTTGTTTCTGATGAATACTTATATTCCGAAGAGATTCCGGGCATTCTCTGTGGTGATCCTGGCAATATCACCAACTGTCATTTGGTGAAGATCGGCTATTTTTTGCGCAATATAAACAAGGTATGAACTTTCATTTCGTTTTCCGCGAAACGGGGAAGGAGTCAAATAGGGCGAATCGGTTTCTATGATCAGGTTCGATGGATCTATTCGTTTGATTATTTCGTCTAATCCACTCTTTTTGAAGGTAATTATTCCATTAACTCCAATTTTAAACCCCAGATTGATAATCATATCGGCCTGTTCGGCAGTACCTGAAAAACTGTGAAAAACTCCCGTCAGGTTATCGTCTATTATTTCACTTAGAACATGATATACTTCGTCGAACGAATCGCGGACATGAATGACAACTGGTAACTGATATTGCCGGGCCAGTTCAAGCTGAAAACGAAAAGCATGAGTCTGCTCGTCTAAAAATGATTTATCCCAGTATAAATCAATGCCAATTTCACCAATTCCATAAAACTTTCGTTTTTTCAACCAGTATTCAACTACCTGCAATTCCTCCTGATAATCGTGGTTAACCGAAGTTGGGTGTAGGCCCATAAGCGGAAAACAGATATGGGGATACGTATCAACCAGATTCAGCAGATTTTTTACTGAAGAACTGTCTATGTTGGGCAGGATAATCTTCCTGACATCGTTTGAATACGCTCGTTGAATAACCTCATCCAGATCGTGAATGAAGTCAGTAGAATAAATATGAGAATGAGTATCAATCAGCATTTACCGCAAAATTTGGCCAAAATAAGGAAAAATAAAGCAGCCAAATATGAAGCGAATATTATTTTATTGGGAATTCAATGATTTATACGATTCCCTGTGCAAGCATGGCATCGGCTACTTTCACAAAACCACCCACATTGGCGCCAATCACATAATTTACTTTATTCCCTTTTCGACCGTATTTCACGCACGTTTCATGAATGTCTTTCATAATGCGGTGCAGGTATTTGTCCACTTCTTCTTTTGGCCAGTTCATACGGATCGAGTTTTGCGACATTTCCAGTCCCGAAACTGCAACTCCTCCAGCATTTACGGCTTTGCCCGGTGCATAAGTAATAGCTTCGGTCAGATATTCCACGGCTTCGGCTGTGCAACCCATATTGGAAGTTTCGGCAACAAGGAAACACCCGTTTTTAACCAGCGTTTGTGCATCTTCAAGGTTTACTTCATTTTCGCAGGCGCATGGCATTGCTATATCAACCGTGCATTCCCAAGGTTTTTTCGCCGGAATAAACTGTGCTCCAAATTCGGCAGCGTATGGCTGAACCACGTCATTGTTCGAAGCGCGAAGTTCGAGAAGATAATCAACTTTATCACCTGTTATTCCTTCTGCATCATAAATGTAACCGTCAGGTCCGGAAATAGTGACCACTTTACCTCCTAATTCATTTATCTTGACAATAGCTCCCCAGGCTACATTACCGAACCCTGAGACGCTGAAAGTTTTGCCTTCAATTTCTTTACCCATATTGCTTAGCATATGCTGAACAAAGTAAACAGCTCCAAATCCGGTTGCTTCAGGACGAATTAAACTTCCGCCCCAGCCAATTCCCTTTCCCGTTAAAACACCGGTAAATTCGTTACGGATACGTTTGTACTGGCCAAACAGGAATCCGATTTCGCGGCCACCAACGCCGATATCACCAGCAGGAACGTCGGTATTCGGACCAATATGCCGGGCCAGTTCAGTCATAAAAGATTGGCAGAAACGCATGATTTCGTTATCTGATTTTCCTTTCGGACTAAAATCCGATCCGCCTTTTCCTCCACCCATTGGAAGAGTTGTCAGGCTATTTTTGAAGGTCTGTTCGAAGCCTAAAAATTTAAGGACACTTAATGTAACTGTCGGGTGAAAACGGAGGCCACCCTTATAGGGTCCAATGGCCGAATTAAATTCGACCCGGTATCCCCGGTTTACTTGCACATCACCACGGTCATCGATCCATGGTACCCTGAAAATAATGGTGCGTTCTGGTTCAACTATGCGTTCCAGAATTTTGGCTTTCTGGTATCTGGGATTTTTCTGATATACATCCCAAATGGATTCTATTACTTCCTGAACTGCCTGATGAAATTCACGTTCACCCGGTGTCCGGGTTTTTAGCGCTTCCATAAATTCGTTGATGTCTGCCTTCATGTGGTTTTGAATTTTTTATTTTAGCCAAAGTTATGACTTTCGAAGGTCAGAAATCAGGAATTATTAAAAACGGTAATAATTCTATGTTGCAGATATTTAAATGTTTAATTCAACTGGTCTGAATGTTTAAAAACACTGATTGACTTTCGTCAGTATTTTGGACGTCAATTAATTGATAAAATCCGAAAAATGGTCTTTTGTGCTGAAAATCAGCAGGTAAATTGACAGATTAAAGCAAAAAAAGAGCCTGGTCAGATAATCTTTCTGTCAAGCTCTGTTAAAAATTGTATTTCTTAACTAAAGTGAACTTTTCGGTGTTATTTCGTTAGTTCGATGTTTGTTTCCTTTTTGTGATTTTTTGAAATTTCATTGAGCGGGACGTTAAACTCAAGTTTCGCTATCATAACCGTATTTGCCAATTCATCTGCAGGCAAATTTCTGAGACGGAGATAGGATTCCTGGCTGACATGGTCACTCGGACATAAATTCACGACACAATCGATCGGAGTACCTGTATTTAATAGGGTAGCTTTGGTAGGTAATACATTAATCGGCTTAAGTTTTAATCCGTTTCCTACCGGTACTTTATTCAGATGGATAAAAATAGTTTGATTACGTTTGGTGACCATTACTCCTGGTATATTTACAAGGGAAGTATCGGCCTGAACTTGTAAAAATGATTCGTCTACTGACTTTTTCCATTTACCAATTCGTATTAAAATATCGGCTGCTTCTTTCGGAATTATTCCTTCGCCGGTTGGACCGACATTCAGTAAGTAATTGGCTTCGCGTGCCAGGTAGCGGTCTATGCTGCTGATCAGGTGCCGATCGGTATAATAATCTTCATCTTTTTTGTATCCCCAGCTTTCCATTCCTACAGACTGACAGGCTTCGGTTAGCCGGTCAAATCCTTTAGCCTCGGCTGATGCATTGTCGTAATCACGTTCGGGAGTGCCAAAATCACCTTCGTCAAATCCACGATTATTAATTACAGCATTGGGTTGGAGCTTCCGGATTCTGTTATTTATTGATGGATCTTTGTGAACAGGAACATTCATGTCCCACCAGAAGCCATGAATTTCGCCGTAGTTGGTGCAGAGTTCGCGAACCTGCTCTTTCAGAAATTCAAGGTATTTATTCCAATCAGGTGAATCCTGGGGTTGTGGTGGCAATTCGTGGTGGCGGCCTTCGTTGGGATAATTGGGTTGATTCCAGTCGGCAATGGAATAATAGAGGCAGAGTGGAATTTTGCGATTATGACAGGCCTCCGACAACATTCCAATGACATCCTTCTTATAAGGTGTATTCATCGTATTAAAATTGGTTTGTTTGCTATCCCACAAACAGAATCCATCGTGATGCTTGGTGGTTATGGTGATGTATTTCATTCCGGCATCTTCCAGAAGATCGAGCCATTGTTCAGGATTAAAATATTTTGGATTCCACTGTTGTGCCAGCTTCACATATTCATTTCGGGTCACTCTTCCCCGCCATTGGTGCTGCTCATGCCAACCCGGAATGGAATACAATCCCCAATGCACAAACATTCCATAGCGGTTTTCAAAAAACCAGTCGCGACCATCGCCAAAACGTTTTATTCCGGCTGAATTATTTTCTGACTTCTCGTTTGTGTTTGTTTGTTCTGGAAGATTTATCGCTCCCACCAATGACGAAAACAGTGGAGTGGCCGCAAAAGCTGCTGCTGTTTTTAAGAGGTCTCTTCTTTTCATAGGATTAGGGTTTTGTAGATTATCGGGTGATCGGGGAGAAAATAAATCCCGGAATTGTTAATATGCCGGGATTCAATTGTATCACAGAAAATAGTGCCTGATTTATTTGTCTAATTTATAAATGCGCTCCATCAATTGCCATTTTTCATCGGCAGTGGCTTCAGCTGAGCTTTGCTGAAACTGTGAAACATAGGCTTCCCATTCACTTTGTCTTGGTTTTATAGCCAGTTCGGCCATTGCCTTATCGTGATCGAAACCGGCAACTGTATCCATAATCATAAACAATCGGGTTCCTAGTATATAGATTTCCATATCGATAATACCCACTTCTTTCATCCCTTGGGTAATTTCGGGCCAGGCTGCTCCGGGAGCATGTACTTTTTTGTAATCTTTAATGAGTTGAGCATCATCTTTCAGCGATAATGTTTTGCAATATCGCCTGAAAGGAGAAAGTTGGGTTTTTTCAGCGTGTTCCATTGTATTGCTTTTTAATCAATGACCTGTTCCAATCTTTACATTATTTAAACCTTCCGAACCACTGAGTTTAGTCCAGAAGAACCCATAAAGTGCAATAGCCATAAAGCAAACAGCCGGGACAACATATCCTGCCGACATGCCTTCTGCGTCGCCAATCGCTCCCATTACTTTAGGCAACACAGCGCCACCCATAATGGCCATGACAATGAACGAAGAGGCCAGCTTCGATTTTTCACCCAACCCAAAAATGCCCAGCGAAAAAATTGTAGGGAACATGATAGACATGAAGAAAAAGCTGAGGAACACAGCAGCTACCGATATCCAGCCTATTTTGGCTACAATTACAAACATCAGTATTACATTAATAAATGCATATAGACCAAGCATGTTATGTGCTTTAGTAACCCTTAAAATAAACGAACCGGTAAATCGACCTACAAGGAATAAAGGGAAAGCCAACCACGACATGAGCGAAGTAGCTCCTTTTTCGGTAAGAAAATAAGATCCGTTCCGAAGAATTGAACCATTTTCGCCCCCAATAAAGAAGTTCGATTTCAAGCTTTCTCCAATTGAGGGAATTTCTTCAACCATATAATTGATAAAGAAGCTGAAAATGCCAGCCTGAGCCGCAACATAAAGGAACTGCGCAATAGTTGCACCGGTAAAGTGCGGGGCCGACCATAAGCTGTTTCGGTGGATCAGTTTTTCCCTTTTTAACGTGATAAAAGCAATTGAAGCTATACCAACAATCGCAGTAACAATATAGAATACCCGGGTAAAAATAATGTTTAATACTGCCATAGCTTCGGGATTGGCAAGCGTTTCCCTGTCCATATAAAATACCTGGACAAAGAACCTGACAATCATTCCCAGGGCAAAACTGAACAAAATGGCACAAACATACAGGAGTATGGTCGAAAGCAGGCCTTGCTGTCCAAATACATCAACTTTGGCAGTTTCAGTTCCTGAATGGTGATTATCATCTTCTTTAACATCGGGCATTTTGCTTTTGATGAAAGCTACAATGAGTACCAAAATAATAACAGCAAGCGCTACATAAGGAATCCACATGGTTTCATGGGCAATTTCGGCATTTTGCTGGGCTGAAAGTGAATCGTCGGAATGATAAAAATACAAGCCGCCGATATAGGGGGCAATCGGCCAGCCAATGGCATTGAACGATTGCGCCAGATTAATGCGCGAAGCAGCATATTTTGGATTTCCTAAAACAGTGGTATAGGGATTGGCAACAGTTTCGAGGAACGAAAAACCCATGGCTACCAGGCAGACGCCCAGCAGTACCGCCCAGAACCCATCAATTTTGGTGGCCGGATAAAACCACAAACAGCCCAGAGCAGCTAAACTCAGACCTAAAACAATCCCCCATTTATAACCCAGTTTATGAATGAACCAACCGGCAGGCAATGCCATGAAAAAATACCCCAGGTAATGCGAAAACTGAACATTGGCCGAATCGGCTTTTGTGAGGTGGTAGAAATCCTGAAAATGCTTGTCCATGGTATCTATCAGGCTGTTGCCAACTGCCCACAAAGTAAACAGAAGTGCAACCAGAAAGAAAATAAAGGTGTGGTTCCGTCCGTCTTCAGTAGTAAAGAGACCTTTTTTTGCTTGTTTCATCCGTCAATTAGTTAAGAGTTACTAAATGTCAAAAATCATTAAACAAATCCGAATTGCCAAACCAATTTTTGATTCATTTCAAAAATTGTACTTTTGCAGCCAATCATTTAAAATTTGAACAATGAGCAAAGCAGAAATTTATACCAGTAAAGGGGTTATGAAAGTGAATTTTTACGATGAAGACGCGCCGGGAACGGTCGAAAACTTCACTAAACTTTCGAAAAGTGGTTTCTATGATGGCCTCACCTTCCATCGTGTGATTCCCGATTTTGTAATTCAGGGCGGCTGCCCCAACGGAACAGGCGCAGGTGGCCCTGGCTATAAAATCCCTTGCGAGCTGGATGGCGAAAACCAGTTCCACGATCGTGGCGTTTTATCAATGGCACACGCCGGGCGAAATACCGGGGGCTCGCAGTTTTTTATTTGCCATAGCCGCAGGAATACGGCACATCTAGACCGTAAGCATACTTGTTTCGGAAAGGTTTACGAAGGCCTCGAAGTAATTGATGCCATCCGGCAGGGCGATTTAATCGAAAAGATTGTAATTATATAATACATGTCGGATAATTCAAAAGGGGTACTTTTAACATTGGGATCGGTGGTATTTTTTGCACTGATGGCTGTTTTGGTGAAGGCAATCCCCAATGTATCGAGCTACCAGACAACCTTTTTTCGTTTTGCAATCGGGTTGGGAATTATTGGCATTTTAGCGCTTTTCGGGGTTATTCACCTTAAATTCAACGACCGGAAAAATCTATTTTGGCGCGGCTTAGTTGGCGGGGCAGCGGTTTACCTTTTCTATCTGGCCATTCTGAAATTGGGAGTAGGCAAGGGATCGGTGTACATATATTCGTATCCGATTTTTGCCACACTGTTTAGCATGTTAATCCTGAAGGAAAAGGTTGAACCTATCAAATTTGTTGTTATTTTTATTTCGTTTGCCGGTTTGGTATTGCTTTCGGTTGGAGGAGGAAAAGGATCACTGGACGGAATGGGTTTTTATGAACTGATTGCCATTGCAGGATCGGTCATTACCGGATTGGCTGTGGTTTTTGTGAAAAAACTGCACGACAGTGATAATTCGTATGCCATTTTTTTCTCGCAATGTATAGTCGGGTTCTGGATGTTTTTGGTGCCATCGGGGGCAACCCAGGCCGATGGAAATATGACCGAATTGCTTTTATTGGTTTTGGTGGGTGTTGTAGCTACTATCGGTCAGTTGTTCATGACAGAAGGGTATAAATATGTCAATGTGGCCACAGGTTCACTGCTCCAATCTATGGTGCCGGTTTTTAACCTGATATCGGGCTGGCTGATTTTTCATGAGCAGTTCAGCTTCATCGAAATGCTTGGAGCTTTTGTAATTGTCGGTTCTTGTTTTGCGCTGGTTATTATTAATTTCAGCGTTGGTAAAAAGACCCGGATTTTGAAATTGGTTGAATAAAAACTAAATCCATATAAATTTATAATCATGAAAAAAACAAAATTAAAACGCCTTGCTTTCGGAGGACTTGTAATGACTGTAATTCTGGTACAAACTGCCTGTAAACCTTCCGACCTTTCAAAAGAAAACCTGATACCCAGGCCAGTTTCGGTATCAGCAACCGGAAGTTCATTTGACCTAACCGACCAGACTGATATTTTCATTCAGGGTGAGTCTGTTGAATTAAAACAGATTGGCCAGTATCTGGCCGATAAGTTGAATCCTTCAACCGCACTGGGCATCGAAGTAAAAACAACCGTTGATGCTCCTGTTCCCGGGAACATTTTTTTGTCACTGTCAGGCAGCGATGCCGAACTGGGAGAAGAAGGCTACGAACTCACTATTACCGGCAAAACGGTGAATCTGGTAGCCAACAAACCTGCCGGACTTTTCCGTGGCGTTCAAACCATTCGTCAGCTTTTACCTGCAAAGGTTGAAATGGGTGACAAACAGAAAGGCCCGTGGAAGTTGGCAACTGGAGTTATTCGTGATTACCCGGCATATGGATACCGGGGTTCGATGCTCGATGTAGCCCGTCATTTCTTTACCGTTGATGAGGTAAAAAGTTTGATCGATAAACTGGCCTATTATAAAATGAATGTGCTGCATTTGCATTTGTCTGACGACCAGGGCTGGCGCATCGAGATCAAATCGTGGCCAAACCTGACCGCACATGGCGGCAAAACCGAAGTAGGTGGTGGCGAAGGTGGTTTTTATACTCAGGAGCAATATTCAGATATCGTGAAATATGCCCAGGATCGCTACATCACTATTGTACCTGAAATTGATATGCCAGGACACACCAATGCTGCTTTGGCTTCGTATGCCGAATTGAATTGCAGTGGAAAAGCCACTGAATTATATACTGGTACCGAAGTTGGATTCAGCACTTTTTGTACGAATAAAGAAGTTACTTATAAATTTATTGATGATGTGATTCGCGAACTGGCCGCTTTAACTCCCGGCGAGTATTTGCATATTGGAGGAGATGAGTCTCATGCCACCAAAATTGAAGATTACATTCCTTTTATGAACCGTGTTCAGGATATGGTTATCGCCCATGGGAAAAAGGTATTGGCATGGGATGAAATCGCTTTGGCAACCCTAAAACCAAATACTGTTGTGCAGTACTGGGCCAAAGCCGAAAATGCAATCAAAGGTGTGGCGCAGGGTGCAAAAGTATTGATGTCGCCTGCACAAAATGCCTATCTCGATATGCAATACGATTCAACCAGCGTCTTCGGAATGCATTGGGCTGCCTACATCGAAGTGGACAAAGGCTACAACTGGGATCCTGCCAATCTGGTTCCTGAAATCAAAAAAGAAAACATCATGGGTATTGAAGCGCCGCTTTGGTCCGAAACCATTTCAAACCTGAAAGAAGCTGAATACCTGATTTTCCCGCGTCTGTCAGGATATGCCGAAATTGGCTGGACTCCGGTTGAACTCCGGAATTGGGATAATTATAAAATCCGTCTGGCCAGTCACGGCGAACGGATGAAAGCCATGAACATCAACTTTTTCCCATCGAAACTGGTGCTCTGGGATTCAAAGGATAAAAAATAACGTTCATTCGTAACAATTATAGAACAAACGCTCCGGTCCAGGGGCGTTTGTTGTTTTATATTCAATATATTTGGTTAGTTGATTGTTTCGATAATTGCCCAACCTAATGAGGAAACTTGCCACATTCTTTCTGTTTAATTTATTCCTTTTTATCCATCTTTCAGCCCAGAATATTGAGAAATGGATTGACTCTAAAAAACCAATCCTTTTCGAAAAACTTTATCTTCATGTTGACCGTGAGTTTTATTCGCCCGGCGATAAGATCTGGATAAAAGTTTATCAGGTAAACGGAATCACACATAAGCTGAATTCAAATTTCAGGAATGTATTCGTTCAACTGGTTTCGGAAACAGGAAAGGTCGTTACTGAGCATGTTTTGTTTTCGATCAATGGACAGGCCCATGGTGAAATCAATACCGAAAATCTGGAAAGCGGAATATATACCATCAGGGCATATACCAGGTATCTCCAAAATTTTGGCGAAGAGGCTTGTTTTCACAAAAGAATTTGGATTTCCAGGACTATGAATCCGGCGAATCTGTTTGATAACAATCAGGCCGATTATTCAAAAATTGATGTCTCCTTCTTCCCCGAAAGCGGAAATCTGGTTCTAAATGCCGTTAATACAGTTGCATTTAAAGCCATTGATGCAAAAGGGAAAGGAATTTATGTGAGCGGTAAAATTCTGAACGATCAGGGCGATACCATTTCTTCGTTCAGTACAAGTTTTTTGGGAATGGGTAAATTGATCATGATGCCCAGGGAAGGGGATAACTATCTGGCTACCATTGATCAGGTTCCGGGAATGAAAGTCCGGTTTGAACCCGCAAATCCAAAAGGTATTTGCCTGAATTTTAAGGAGAGCGGGGAGTCTCTCTTGTTTGGAGTATCAGCAAATATGAAACTGGAAAATAAGCCTGCCTTTTATTTTGTGGCTTCCCACAAAGGATTTGTTTTGTTTTATGAAAAGATTAAAATGAACGATTTTGCGGAGTCATTCAAGCTGAGTAAAAGCAGATTCCCTAAAGGAATATCGAAAATATCATTGCTCGATACTCTGCTCAATCCGTTGGCTGAACGTCTGATTTTCGTGGATGACGGAAAAGGCGATTTGATAAACTTACAGCTAAACAAAAAGGAATTCAAACCCCGTGAAGAAGTTAAGATCAATATTGAAGCGCTACTGGCATCAGCCGATTCCATAAAATCTACACTTTCTGTGGCAGTTGTGAACCGGAATTATTTGGGAACTTCAGGAAATAGTCAAAACATAAAAAGTTATTTGCTGCTCGACACCGATCTGAATGGCGCCATCGAATCGGCAGCTTCCTATTTCGTAAACGACGGGCATATTTCGTCAGCCGAAAAACTTGATTTACTGATGATGGTTCAGGGATGGAAATCGTATTTCTGGGACGATATCGAACAAACAGAAACTCCTCCAATCGTTGAATGGAACGATGCCGGGATCAATATTAAAGGAGTGGTGAAAAAGCTCTTCTGGGAAGCTCCCGTTCCTGAAGCTAAAGTTGTACTGGGCCCTGCCGGAGGAAATTTTCTTATGATAGAAACTACTTCTGACGAAAATGGACGATTTGAATTTAAGCAGATTTACTTGCGCGATTCGACTCAGGTGATGATTAATGCCAAAACGAAAAACGGTGGACGAAATACCAGGATTATTCTCGATCCGGCATTTCAGAAAGATTCGGTCATCCAGCTTGATTCATTAAATCATACTACTTTTAATATCGAACCCCACCGTAAGTTTGCAATGGAAAATTATTACCGGAGAATGAAGGAAATGGGTTATAATCCGGAGAAAGGGAGTATTCTTTTAACAGGAATTGATGTGATTGAACAGCGGATACCGAAAGAAGCCACCCAATTCAGGATTTACCAGAATGCGGATAAATCACTCAAAATTACACCAAACGATTACCAGTACAACAATATTTTTGATTATCTGGACGGCAAAGTAGCCGGATTAATTGTCACCGGTGAACAGATTTCGATCAGGGGTGGAGGAATGCCACTTTTTCTGATTGATGGTATTGAAATATCCGATTTTCCGCCGGGATCAGGAAATGTCCTGAAAGAAATCAGGGCCCTGCGAATGAAGGAAATTGATAAAATTGATATTCTGAAAAGCGGCGGAAACCTCGCTTCGTTCGGATCGAAGGGCGCCGATGGGGTCATAGCCATTTATCGTACAACCGGCGATTACACCTTAAACAAGGAGCATTATGTGTGGGGGCGAATTACGGAACGCATCAATGGTTACCAGCGAATCGGGAAATTCTATTCGCCCAAATATACCCTCGAAAATATTAATTCAGATCTACCCGATTTCAGACCTACCTTATACTGGAATCCGGATGTGAGTTTGATAAATGGTAAGGCAAATCTCGGGTTTTTTACTTCTGACGAGACCGCCAATTATGATGTTTTTATCGAAGGAATCAGCAAAAATGGTAAAATTTGCTTTGAAACCACCAGCTTTATCGTTAATAAAAAGTAATTGTTATTATTCACGGGGTGACTTCAAGTCACCCCGTGAATAATCCATCAGGACTGTGCAAAAACAGCGGCAAATACCGGAGCAAATGCTTCAAGTTTTGTTTTTCCAAATGCTGTTGGTTTGTTCTTCAGATAGGCAGATGCCATTTCGCCACTTCGCATCGCGGAGCCCATTTCAGCATAATTTTTGGCAATCTCTTCGGGTAATCCGGCTTGCAACAAACCTGCTAAAGTTTCTTCATCGTTAAAGTTTACCCACGGAAGTTCAGGTTTTCCGATAGCTTTGCCTAAGATGGCAGCTACTTCGTGAGTGGTTTTTTCGTCACTGGCAATATAACGAACGCTTTTCCCTTTAAAAGAAAGTCCAAGTAGTTCTTCGGCTGCAACTTCCGCGATATCATCCGGATGAACAATGACCAAAGTTGTGCCTTCACCATAATTTCCACCCATGATACCGGCATGTTTCACCATTCCGACATTGGCCAAAAAATTAGGATAGAAAAATCCGGGACGAAGGTGTTTTACATTCACTCCTTCCAGATTATTTAAAGCCTTTTCAACAAAGTATAAACCACTCACCGGTCCGCAACCTTCGGGCATGTGAGCGCCTAAGCTGCTCAGATTAACCACATTTTTCACTCCTGAAGCGTGGATTGCTTCAGCATAATTTTCTCCAATTCCGGCTATGTATTTTTTCCAGTCGCCTGCACCAAGATTTGGTGGAACCATGGTATAAATGGCATCAGCGCCGGTAAAAATCTTAGTCAGAAAAGCAATATCTTCAACCGATCCGATAGCTGCCTTGGCGCCCAAAGCTTCAATTTGTGCCACTTTTTCAGACTTGCTGCTCACAACAGTCACATTGTGCCCGGCAGCAACTAATTTTTCAGCAAGTGGCTTGCTGATGTTTCCCAATGAACCTGTTACAACGAATTTCATAGTTTTTGTTTTAAATGTTTATTGCTTGAACATTGATTCGGTGCAAAAAGTTCATCGGGTATTATTACATAGCCCTCCATTTCATTTCGGGCTATGCTTTTACATGTCGGAGCTTTGCCCCTTGCGATTGCTATTACATGCGCAATGTCCCAAAGGTCTGAAAGACCGACTTGTAACAGCACCGGGTGGAGTGAAACGAAACCCTGTGAATGAGAAATTAGCCAAACTCAAGGCACAGGGTGAAGCGTAGCGAAACCCTGTGAATAGTTAACAACAAATCCCCAAACCTTGCCTTTCATCTTGCAACTTTCTTTCTATCTTTGCCGCTCATAATCAGAAACCTTTATCACACGCATAAAAATGGAATATAAATTCTGGGAAATTGAGCCGAAATGGCAGCAATACTGGGAGGAAAATAAAACCTTCAAAACCGAAAACGATTTCTCGAAACCAAAATATTACGTGCTCGATATGTTCCCGTATCCTTCCGGAGCGGGATTGCACGTGGGACATCCCGAAGGCTACACAGCAACCGATATCGTATGCCGTTACAAACGCATGAAAGGTTTCAACGTACTGCACCCGATGGGTTGGGACGCTTTCGGATTGCCAGCCGAACAGTATGCCATTCAAACCGGAACACATCCTGCCATTATAACCAATATAAACTGCGATACTTTCCGCCGACAAATTAAATCGCTGGGTTTGAGCTACGATTGGGACCGCGAAATCAATACCACCGACCCGAAATATTTTCGCTGGACACAGTGGATTTTCACCAAACTATACAATTGCTGGTTCGATCCGGAAAAAGGGAAAGGCCGCCCAATCAGCGAGCTATCAATCCCTGCCGACATTCAGGCCCTGGGACAAGTTGCAATCAACAAATATATCGGCGAAAAACGTCTGGCATATTACGACAACGCGCAGGTTTGGTGGTGCCAGTCGTGCAAAACGGTTTGTGCCAACGAAGAGGTTTTAACCGATGGTTCACACGAAAAATGCGGCAACCAGGTGACCCGAAAAAACCTGAAACAATGGCTGCTACGGATTCCGCATTATGCTGAACGTTTACTGGAAGGATTGGACAACCTGGACTGGCCGGAAGGCGTGAAAGACATGCAAAAAAACTGGATCGGAAAATCAACAGGCGCCGAGGTGGATTTTGCCATCGAAGGCATGAGCGAAAAACTTCGGGTTTACACAACCCGTCCAGATACCTTGTTTGGTGCAACTTATATGGTTGTTTCTCCTGAACATCCGATCCTGGAAACCCTCGTCACTCCTGAAAATAAGGAACAATTCAAACAATACATCCAAGCTGCTTCACTTAAGTCTGATCTCGACCGCACCGAGTTGGCCAAAGACAAAACCGGCGTTTTCACCGGACGCAATGCCATCAACCCGATTACCGGTTTGCCAATCCCAATCTGGGTGGCCGACTATGTGCTGATGGGTTACGGAACCGGCGCTATCATGGCTGTTCCGGCTCACGATAACCGTGATTTCGAGTTCGCCAAAAAATTCAATATTCCAATTGTTTGCATTCTTGATCCGAAGAGTGCCGACAAGGAGACCCGTGCAAAAGTGCTGGCTTGCGAAGCTTGCTGGACCGAAGACGGGACATACATTAATTCAGCCAATCCTGCCATTGGTCTCGACCTGAATGGCCTGAATAAAAAACTGGGCATTGCGAAAGTAGTCGAATGGTTAGGCGAAAATGGAATCGGTAAAGCCACCGTCAATTTCAGGTTGCGTGACTGGTTGTTTAGCCGTCAGCGTTACTGGGGCGAGCCATTTCCGGTCATTCACTGGGAAGATGGAGAAGTGACCCTGGTTGAAGATAACCTTCCGGTCGAACTTCCGGAGATGGAAAAATACGAACCGGGCGAAGGTGGCGAATCGCCGTTAGCCAACGCAACCGACTGGCTGTACGTAACCGACAAAAATGGTCGCAAAGGCCGCCGCGAAACCAACACCATGCCGCAGTGGGCCGGCTCATGCTGGTACTATTTGCGCTACATTGATCCGAAAAACGATGAAGCGATCTTCGATAAAATACTTGAAAATTACTGGATGCCTGTTGATCTTTATGTGGGTGGCGCCGAACATGCGGTGCTTCACTTATTATATTCACGTTTCTGGCACAAAGTATTGTTCGATCTGGGCATTGTTTCGACATCCGAGCCTTTTCAGAAGCTTTTCAATCAGGGAATGATCCTTGCTTTTGCTTACGAAACCGCCACCGGGGCTAAAGTGGCCAGCGATTTGGTCGAAGAAAAAGAAGACAAATATTTCCACCTCGAAACCGGCGAAGAATTAAAGCAGATTGTGGCCAAAATGTCGAAATCGCTGAAAAACGTGATCAATCCTGATGACGTGGTTTCGAAGTTTGGAGCCGATTCGCTTCGTTTGTACGAAATGTTTATGGGGCCGCTCGATGATACCAAACCCTGGGCTGAAAATGGCGTGAAAGGAGTTTTTGGCTTTCTGAACCGTGCCGCCCGTTTCTTCGGCAACCTGGAAAACATGGTGGAGGAAGCCGACGACAAAGAAACGCTGAAGCTGTTACACCAGACTATTAATAAAGTGGCTTTCGACATCGAAAACATGAAATTCAATACCGGCATTTCGGCGCTGATGATTTTCAACAACCTGGCCATGAAGAAGGGAAAAGTAAACAAACAAACCGCTGAAACATTTATAAAGATTCTATCGCCGTATGCACCACACCTTGCCGAAGAATTGTGGCAAATGTTTGGAAATGCTGAAACGCTCGCTTATGTGCCATGGCCCGAAGTTGACCCGGCCATGTTGACTGAAGACGTTATTGAATATCCGGTTTCGTTCAACGGCAAAGTTCGCTTCAAGATGGAATTTCCGGTTGGTACGCCCAATGCTGAAATCGAAGCGGCAATTCTTGCACACGAAACTTCCATCAAATGGCTCGAAGGCAAAACTCCGAAAAAGGTAATCGTGGTTCCGAATAAAATTGTGAATATCGTGATATAGAAAAATAAGGAAAAAGAAATAAGGAAAAAGGAAAAGCGTAGGATGAGAGTTTTGCGCTTTTTTCGTTTATAACATAGAATTAAAGAATTAAGCGATTCAGAAAATAAGAAATCATTAGCAGCGTTTAAATGGAACAGAAATGGTAAACAGACCTATCATGAAAGCATTAAAACTATTCCGAATACTTCTTCTTTTTACTGTCTTTTTAATAGTTGAATCAGGCTGTAAAGTCTTTCAACATCACCGTCGTTCAACTGGTGTGATCATTAATACAGAACCCCATGGCCGGTTAGCTGCAGGGGAGATAGATAATATGTCAGGAGAAAGGAATGGAATGCCAGCGAAGAAGAAAGAAAAAGATTCAGAAAGAAATAAAGAGCCGATAGTTAAGAGTAAAAAGTCAGCAGAAAAGACCAGAAAACCATTTGAGCCCAGACATAAGAAAAAATACAAAAGAAGATAGGGGATAGACAATTCAGTTTTGGGAATTTTTAATAATTCACGATTATGTTGCTAATCATTTTATAATCAGTAACAAAACAGAAATTGTTTGATTTCTATATTCACTGAGTGAGACATAAAATAAGAAATCAAAATATTCGGCAAATGGAATTTTAAACATGTACTTTTGATGTAATTAAAATGAAAGGTAATTCCATGAAAACAAAAAAACAATTTCTAATCCTTTTGCTTATCTCAGTATTCCTGATTTTAGGAGCCAGCTGTAAGATCGCCCGTGTAGGATATTATCATCCCACAAGAACGGTGATTCTTCAAACGAACCCTAATGGAAAAATGCCGCCGGGACATATGAAAAAAGCAACTGGTGCAAAGAGTGCAAAACAGTATGCACCGGGGCAAGTCAAAAAACAGAATGGACAGGGAAAGAAGCACAAAAAGAATAAATAGGCTAAGAGGTCTGGAGAAAATCTAGATTTAGAAAGAATAGTTTTTGGTTACATTTGTGGAAAAGCTGGTAATATGAATGCATTAGAAATCAAAATCAATTTTCATCAACTGATTGATCAGATCAATAATGATCAGTTATTGATTAAGCTTTATCGCATCATGGAACAGGCAAGTTCAACTCCTGATGGACAATTGTGGAACAGGTTATCTGAATCTGAACAGATCGAATTATTAAGGATTGAAGGAGAAGTTCAGTCTGATCAAAATTTGATTCCGAACCAACAAATGCAAACCAAGCATCAGAAATGGCTTTAAAGGTCAAATGGTCAAAATATGCCGATCAGAGCTTTGACCGGATTTTTGGAATATCTACAGTCAGAATGGGGTGAGACTGTTACCCGTGCTTTTGTTCGCAGAACCTATGAATTTTTGGATTTACTGGCTGAATTTCCAGAAATTGGGTCATTGGAAAATCCAGAAAAGCAAATTCGCGGTTTTGTTCTAATCAAACAGGTCACCGTATTTTATATCCGAAAAAATGATTCTATCGTTCTTTTGAATTTTTACGATAACAGGCAAAAGCCAATGAACAAAAAGAAATAAGTTTTGAAATCATTAAAAGCGCAGGATGAGAGTTCTGCGCTTTTAATTTTGGTTATGCCGATGTTCGAAGTAAATCCTGACAGGGGTACTATCTCAAAACAATCTTTTCTTATTTGTAGCTTTCAATCGGTTCGCAGGTGCAAACCAGGTTGCGGTCGCCAAAGGCATCGTCAACGCGGCCAACCGGTGGCCAGTATTTATTTTCTTTCAGCCAGGCCAGTGGGAACACTGCTGTCTGGCGGCTGTACGAATGGTTCCATTCATCGCCTGTAACTACATCCGAAGTGTGTGGCGCATTTTTAAGTGGGTTATCTTCCATGTCGAGTTCGCCCGAAGCAACAGCCTGTATCTCATTATAAATGCTGTTCATGACTTCGATAAACCGGTCCAGTTCCTGTTTCGATTCGCTTTCGGTAGGTTCAACCATCAGCGTGCCATGAACGGGAAATGAAAGGGTAGGAGCGTGGAAGCCATAATCCATTAGACGTTTGGCAATGTCGCCTTCAGTAATGCCCGAAGTGGCTTTCAGGTGGCGGCACTCCAGGATCATTTCGTGGGCGCAGCGGCCATTTTCTCCGGTATATAAAATTCCGTAGTTGTCTTTTAAGGCATTCGCAATGTAGTTGGCATTCAAAATGGCGATTTCCGAAGCACGTTTCAGTCCGTCGGCACCCAGCATTTTAATGTATCCATAGGTAATCGGCAGCACCGAGGCGCTTCCCCAGGGTGCGGCAGAAACAGCTGTGATTCCAACGTGTCCGTTATTCATGACCGGATGCGATGGCAGGAACTCAACCAAATGAGCGGCAACGGCAATCGGTCCAACACCAGGACCACCACCTCCGTGAGGAATGGCGAATGTTTTGTGCAAATTCAGGTGGCAAACATCGGCCCCGATGCGGCTCGGATTGGTCAGCCCAACCTGTGCATTCATGTTGGCACCGTCCATGTAAACCTGCCCGCCATGCGAGTGAATAATTTCGCACAATTCGGTAATTGACGATTCGTAAACCCCATGTGTGGATGGATAAGTCACCATGAAACACGACAAAGTATCTTTAAATTCTTCAGCTTTCTGGCGCAAAGCTTCCACATCAATGTTTCCGCGTTCGTCGCAAGGCGTAACCACCACTTTCATGCCGGCCATTACGGCGCTGGCAGGGTTGGTTCCGTGAGCCGACGACGGAATCAAAACCACATCGCGGTGACCTTCGCCCCGGCTGATGTGGTATTGACGGATAACCATCAACCCGGCATATTCGCCTGCTGCTCCTGAATTGGGTTGAAGGCTTACATCGGCAAAACCAGTGATTTCGGACAGGTCGCGACGAAGTTCTTCCATCATTTCGTGGTATCCGCGTGCCTGATTCTTCGGAACAAACGGGTGAATTCCGCCAAATTCAATCCAGCTCAAAGGCAGCATTTCGGTAGCAGCGTTCAGCTTCATGGTGCACGATCCAAGTGGAATCATGGAATGGGTAAGCGAGATATCTTTGTGTTCGAGCTTTTTGATGTAGCGCACCATCTCTGTTTCCGAGCGGTATTTATTGAATACTTCCTGCTGCATAAAAGCCGAAGTTCTCAGAAATTCAGGCTGAATGGTACAAACTGATGGATATTCAATAATCTTAACCAGCGGTTTATTCGCAGCTTTGGCAAATACTTCGATAATCCAGTTAATGTCGTCGAGGTTGGTGGTTTCGTCGATACTCAGGCCAACTTCGCCATTTTCGAAATAGCGGAAATTCATTTCCAGTTCGAGCGACAACCATTCAATATCTTCGCGTTTCACGTGGCGCGGTAGTTCAAAGCGAATCGTGTCGAAATAGTTGTTATTCAATTGAGGATATCCCAAAGCCGTAATTTCTTTTTCAAGAAGTGAGGCAATGCAATGGATGCGGGTGGCAATTTGTGTTATGCCTTCCGGTCCGTGATAAACGGCATAGAATCCAGCCATGTTGGCCAGCAAAGCCTGCGAAGTACAAATATTTGAGGTTGCTTTTTCTCGTTTGATATGCTGCTCTCGGGTTTGCAGGGCCATGCGCAAGGCGCGTTTGCCATGCACATCTTTGCTGACACCGATAATCCGTCCAGGCATAGCTCTTTTATATTCGTCTTTGGTGGTAAAGAAGGCAGCATGCGGACCGCCATAGCCCATAGGCACGCCAAATCGCTGTGCACTTCCGAATACAATATCAGCACCCCATTCTCCCGGAGGAGTCAGGATTGACAAACTTAACAGATCGGCAGCTACTGAAACAAATATTTCTTTTTCGTGAGCAGCTTTTACCAGTGAGGAATAATCAACGATTTGTCCGTCAGAATTGGGATATTGTACAATGATTCCGAACGTATTTTCGTCTAAAACGAAGTTTTTCCAGTCGGCCACTTTCAGTTCGATGCCCAGAGGATTGGCGCGGGTAATCAATACATCCAATGTTTGCGGCCATATTTTTTCGTCAACCCAAACCACGTTGGTGCCAGCTTTTGCTTTGGCGCGTGAACGGGAGTTGTGCATCATGATCATGGTTTCGGCGGCAGCAGTTGCTTCATCGAGCAGGCCCGCATTAGCCAATTCCATGCCGGTCAAATCACAAACCATCGTCTGGAAATTCAGGAGCGCTTCGAGTCGCCCCTGAGAAATTTCGGCCTGATAAGGCGTATAACTGGTGTACCAAACCGGGTTTTCCAACACATTCCGGAGAATTACTGCCGGGGTAATGGTATCGTAATAACCCATCCCGATGTAAGTGTTATATACTTTGTTTTGGGCGGCCAGGGCCAGGATTTTGCGGAAATACTGACGTTCGGTCAAACCGTCTTCCAATTTCAGGGGCTGTTTCAGCCTGATGTTTTCAGGAACAGTCTGGTTCATCAATTCGTCGAGCGTTGAAACTCCAAGGATATTTAGCATTTCCTGAATTTCGTGTTCGCGTGGACCGATGTGGCGCATTACAAATTTATCGCTTTCCATATTTTTATATAAGATTTTAGAGCCTCCCCCAACCCCCTCCGAAAGAGGGGGCTTTGAGAATCGGTATTTGTAAAATATCTTCTAACTTATTCTTGTTTAATTGAAGGCGCAAACTTATGAATAAATGGTACTCTATATAATGATTTTTGTTACCAAAGCCCCATAAACCGCAAACAAGTCCAGAACTGTTGATTATTAGTCAACCATCCCGAATAGTCATTTCCCAAACTCCCTTCCCTATTTTGGGGAAGGGCTGGGGATGGGGCTCCTAAGTCAAAAATGGATTGTTCTTCTTTTCGAACCCAATGGTTGTTTCAGGACCGTGGCCGCAATAAACAACGGTTTCCGTAGGAAGGATAAGTAATTTCGTTTTGATATTGTCTGTCAGTTTTTCAAAGCTTCCGCCCGGAAGATCAGTACGGCCAATACTTCCGTAGAATAAAACATCACCGGCAATCAAAATTTTTTGCTCAGGATTAAAAAAAACCACACCACCAGGCGAATGGCCGGGAGCTTCAATGACTTCAAGGAATGAATTTCCGAATGTGATTCGGTCGCCTTCTTTTAAAAATGCGTCGGGAGCATCAATCGGTTCAACCGGAATAGCAAACAAATCACCATGTTCTGCGGCCTGTTCAACCAGGATTGCTTCATCCGGATGCGTTTCGAACTGAAGATGGTATTTGGCGCGGCAATGGGTTACACCCATAATATGGTCGAAATGACAGTGGGTATTAATTAGCCGGACAGGTTTTAATTGCTTTTCAGAAATAAATCGATCGAGTTCCTGCCGTTCGTTTTCGAAGTAGCAACCGGCATCAATGATGACGCATTCGTTCGTTTCATCAAAAACAACAAACGTGTTTTCCTGAACCGGGTTGAAAGTGAATTTTTTGATCTGCATAAAGTAAGTGCCTAAAGTTTTGAGTGCCTAGAGTGCCTAGAGTTGAAAATGCCATAAGTACTTTAGGCACTCCGAACTTTAGCGCACTCCGAACTTATTTATCTGTACCTTTTAACATCGGAACAAACACAAATGTTCCGTGAGATTCCTTGTAATATTCGGTTTCGCTGGTCTTTACCACCACGTACATGGTTTGTTTTTCGCGTGGGCCCATAGGGATCACCATCCGTCCGCCAACTTTGAGCTGGGCGAGCAGTTCTTCAGGAACAGCAGGCGCCCCGGCGGTTATAATGATTTTATCGAATGGGCCATAAGTTGGAAGACCTTTGTATCCATCGCCATAGAAAAATTTAGGATGATAGCCAATTTGGGGCAGGATTGACTGAGTTTTCAGATACAATTCGCGCTGACGCTCGATGGTATAAACACTGGCTCCCATTTCAAGTAGAATGGCAGCCTGATAGCCTGAACCGGTACCAACTTCCAGAATTTTATCAAACCGCTCAACCTGCAATAACTGAGTTTGAACAGCTACTGTATAGGGCTGGCTGATTGTTTGCCCTGCCCCGATCGGAAATGCCTGATCTTTGTAAGCGAACTGGGTAAAACTACTGTCCATAAACAGGTGCCGGGGCACTTTGCCCATTGCTGCCAGAACTTTTTCGTCTCTGATACCTTTGATACGAATACCCTCCACCAATATTTTTCGTAAACCCTGATGTCGTAATGTATCCTGAAAATCCATGTAAAATCCTTTTTTTCAAAATTAGCCAAATATAGATTCGAAACGATTTCCTGAGACACTCAATATTAACAATCGAAGTTGAAAAGTAATTTGATCGTTAATATTACAACTTTTAATTTATTCCTATTTTGCAGGTATGATTAAACTTGGAATTTTTGGTGATGAAACTACCAGTCCGGAACTTCTGGAACAGTTGAAAACACTGCGCGGAACGGAAGTTGCCGGTGTATATTACTCTGGAAATGCAACCGTGCCCGATGGCTTTGCTGAACTGCCAAGTCCAATCGGATTGATGGACATTTCGGATGCCATTCTGATCCAGAGTGATAAAACTATCAGTTGTGAACTGATCAGACTCATATTACGCAAGAGCAAACACATGTACCTGAAAACAATTCCGAACCTGAATATCAAAGAAATTAAAGATCTGATTGATCTGGAAAAAGAAGCCGGGATAGTTACTTTCATTTATAATCCATTCAATTACATTCCTTACTTTGATCCCTTCAGCAATAAATTTGAAAAACCACTTCTGATTAATTTGAGAACGTGTTTCGAAGGCGCTTCTATAAAGCCTTCACACGAATTGTTGCTTCTGATAACCGCCTTGAACCGTGTTGTTCAAAGCAATTTCAAAAAGGTGGAAATTTTCGGAATGAAAGATTCAGGTTCGCCGGTTATTTTAAACCTTCGTATCGAATACGAGAACGGGAGTGTAATAAATCTGACCATTACTCAGGAAATGATACCGGGTAATTGCGAAATTTTTGAGCCAGCAAAAAGAACCAAATTCGAATTCCAAACGCCTCTGTATATTTTATACCCCTATTTAAATCAGGAATATGCAGCTATCGGTAATTTCATCCGGATGATTCAAGATCAGGATAAAAAGGGCAGTTCCTTCGACAACCTCCTCAATGGCGTTCAGATTGTGCATGAAATAAGGGCGCATCTGCGTTTTAAGGAGATCGATTTTTAACAATTTAAATCTATTTTTGCCGCAATATTTTTAGAATTGATGCGTTCGTTGATTACAGACGTAATCAGGACCAAACCTTTCTTATGCATAAAAATTTACAAGTTGCCAGGTATCTGGTTTTCGATATTATTGCGGCCTTAATTAGCTGGACTTTATTTTATTCTTACCGAAAACTTTACATCGAACCCATCAAATTTGGATACGATATTCCGCTGGAATTTACCCGGCAATTTTATCTGGCCTTGATTTTTATCCCTGCATTCTGGATTACCCTTTATTATATTACCGGTCAATATTCATATATCTATCGTAAATCGCGTCTGCTTGAATTAGGAAAAACAGCGATTACATCTATTGCCGGAGTAACCATTATCTTTTTTCTTTTGCTCCTTAACGACTGGGTTCCTGATTACCGGAAGTATTATAACCTGTATTTTGCATTACTCATTTTGCATTTCAGTTTTACCTATCTGTTCAGGCTGATTATTACCACACGCACCATTCATCGTATTCACCGGCGTATTATTGGATTTAACACGATTGTGATTGGGGCAAACGAAAAAGCTGTTCGTTTGGTCGAAGATATGATGACTCAAAAACGGACGGCAGGAAATAAAATTATCGGTTTTCTAACGGTAGATGAACTTGAAACTTATCCACTTGGGAAATATGCCCCCAATCTTGGATCATATAAAAACCTTCAAAAGGTAATCAATGATTATGAAGTGGAGGAAATCATCATTGCCATCGAATCCTCGGAGCATAAGCTATTGAGCGAGATCCTGATTTTGCTGGAAAACCGTACGCATACCGTTTGGGGAATCCCCGATTTATTTGATATTCTTAGCAATCAGGCTAAAACCAACACCATTTTCGGCAGCACCCTACTCAAAATATCGAATGGACTAATGCCAGTCTGGCAGGAAAACGTTAAACGATTGCTCGATGTGATCGTTTCTATTTTGGCATTAATTATCTTTTTCCCGGTTTTTATCGGATTGGCAATTGCTATAAGAATGAATTCGAAGGGCCCGGTTTTTTACAATCAGGAACGGGTCGGAAAGTTTGGGAAACCGTTTACCATATACAAATTGCGGACAATGATCAGTGATGCCGAAACAAACGGCCCACTTCTTTCAAGTACTGATGATAACCGGATTACTTCAATTGGACAGTTTATGCGCCGGACTCATTTAGACGAAATTCCTCAGTTTCTCAATGTTATTAAGGGCGAAATGTCGTTGGTTGGGCCACGCCCGGAGCGAAAATACTATATTGATCAAATTTCGGTGAAAGCGCCTTACATCACTCATTTGCAGAAAGTAAGACCTGGCATTACTTCATGGGGGCAGGTCAAATACGGATATGCGTCGAATGTTGATGAGATGGTCGAACGGTTACAGTACGACATGGTTTATCTCAAAAATATCTCCCTGTACGTTGATTTCAAAATTCTGATTTATACGATCATGGAGTGTGTGAAAGGGAAAGGGATATAAAAGTCGCAGAGTTCAGTCACAGTGGTCAGTCGCAGTGGTCAGATGAATAAATTCAAACAATCAGTCCTTCAGCAATTCAATCCTTCAGTAATTCAATCCTTCAGTAATTCAATCCTTCAGTAATTCAGTCCTTCAGCACTAAATCAGCCCTGCTTCAATATACATGATTATCTGTTCGATCTGGCGATCTTCTCCCCAGGGATCGTATTTAGCTTTCAAATTATTGCCAAAAATGCGGGCAACCCCTTGCCAGAATACTGCCGAAACATCGCCCTTTAATTCATGGATAAGATCATACGATACTTTACTGGTTTCACGGTCAATCAATTTAATGAGGATACGTCCATCATTGATTGACATTTTTTTCAATGTTGGACCATACTTCTCCATCAATTCATCCTCTGCCCTTCTGATATAAACCCGACGATCCCTTCCTCTTGCATCAGGCGGTACTTCCAGTTCGTATTTTCTCAATAATGCGGCAGCTTCTTTGGCATAAGGCAATACTTTCTTGACCCGCATTACCATCCTCCAGTATTGCTGGTCTTCATGCCTTCTTCGGTTATTTTTTTCGTTGTAAATGTTTGTAGTTGAAAGGTTAAAATGTGGCAAAGTATCACCGTTAACCACCACAATGGAATCGCGATGTGAGAAAATTGGCTTTTGTGCCCTTGACGCAAAAGCAGAAGCGAAACAGATCAGAATTAATATCAGCGAATGTTTCATAAGCTCTGCAATCTTCGGTAAAGATACGGATATGTTATAAAACTGATACGATTAAAAAACAGTTTACGATTCCCTGACGTTCAATGTTTGTATCTTTGCAGGGCAAAAAAGAAAAAATATGCTGACCAATCAAAAAATTAAAATTGATGTTTGTTCGGAATTTGGCCAGTTAGAGGGGGTCATTATTCATACGCCTGGGCAGGAAGTGGAAGAAATGACTCCTGAAAATGCAGAACGGGCGCTATACAGCGACATTCTGAACTTATCGGTTGCCGCTGGTGAGTATTCAACTTTTAAGGGTGTGCTAAATAAGGTTTCCCAAACTTTTGAAGTCAAAGATTTGCTTTCGGATATACTTCAGAATGACGAGGTAAAATCATCTTTACTGAAAGAAATCTGTTTTAGCGAAGGGGCAATGGATATTTTCCCGGCGCTGATGGAACAACATGCCGCAGATCTTTCACGGCAGCTTATTCAGGGTGTTTTTCTCGAAAGGAACAACCTCACCCGATTTTTAAGCCAGGAACGCTTCAGTCTTCGGCCACTGCATAACTTTCTGTTTACCCGCGATGCTTCCATGACGTTTGGAAATGAAGTGCTGATTGGAAAAATGGCGAGTAAAGTTCGCGACCGCGAGGCCGTAATTATGAATGCTATATTCAACAATCATCCATTACTCGAAACAACCACGATCAATCCCAATACCCCGGAAAATATTCTGAATTTCCCCGGTATTTCCATCGAAGGAGGCGATTTTCAGGTTGGCCGTGAGGATGTTCTGGTTGTCGGGACCGGAATTCGTACCAGCACGCATGGCATTGACTTTATTCTTGAAAACATTAAGGCTAAAAAAAGCGGGATGCAACACATCCTGATCCAGGAATTACCCGATGCACCCGAATCGTTCATCCATCTGGATATGGTTTTTACATTTATGGATATGGATGCCTGCATGGTTTATGAGCCGCTGATTATGGGTACCAACCGCTTTCACACGATTCATATCCGGGTTGAAAATGGAAAAGTAATAGATATTCGCGAACAGAAAAACCTGCCCAAAGCGCTCAAAAAACTTGGCATTGATATGGATCCGATTCAATGCGGAGGAGGAATTGACAGTTGGACACAGGAGCGCGAACAATGGCACAGCGGGGCTAATTTTCTGGCATTTGCACCGGGTAAGGTCATAGGTTACGAACGCAATATTCACACCATCGAACAACTCAGTCAAAAAGGATTTCAGATTATTACTGCCCGGGATCTTCTGAGTGGGCGATGTGAAATTCCGGACGGAAAATGTGTTATTACTATCCCCGGATCAGAACTTGCCCGTGGCGGCGGTGGCGCAAGGTGTATGTCAATGCCAATCCGGAGAAAAAAAGTCTAATTATTTACGATTTAGTTATTTACGATTGACTATTTTGTTGAACTCTGGCAAAGTTTTCTACGTCGTATAAAACTTTGCCAGAGTTATTTGTAAATCGTAAATTGTCTAATCGTAAATTTATAATATGCGTAAATTAAAGAATAGCGAACTCGACCGCCTGTCGGTTGATGAATATAAGGAGGTTGAAAAAACACCGATAACTGTGGTTTTGGATAACCTGCGGAGCTGCAACAACATAGGTTCTGTATTTCGGACTTCGGATGCTCTGCTGATCGAAAAGGTGGTTCTGTGTGGAATTACAGCTACCCCTCCAAATAAAGAAATTCACAAAACAGCGCTCGATGCCGAGAAATCAGTCCCCTGGGAGTATTTTGCTGAAACAGAAGCCGCTATTTTAAAGCTGAAACAGAGTGGTTATAGGGTTTTTTCCGTCGAGCAGGTTGAAAACAGCATCATGCTGCCTGATTTTACTCCCGAAAAAGATCAAAAGCTTGCCTTAATTTTTGGAAATGAAGTGAAAGGTGTTCAGCAATCGGTGATCAATATGTGCGACGGGGCCATTGAAATTCCGCAATACGGAACCAAACATTCGTTCAATATTTCGGTGAGCGCCGGAATTGTTTTATGGGATTTGGTTTATAAACTTCGAAAATAGACAGAAGACCGAAGTCAGAAGATGGAAGTTCACTTTTCTCCCGTCTCCGGACTTCGGTCTTCCGACTAAATCCTGTTTTAAAAGTTCTTAATCGCTGCCAATTTGGTCATCATCGAATCGCGGTGAACGGTATAATCTTTCATATTCTTTTCAAAAACTGGTTCTGTTGGAGGCGATTTAATGGTGAGTGGATTAACCGGTGATCCATTCATGAATACCCGGAAATCAAGATGTGGCCCTGATGAAAGTCCGGTAGTGCCAACATACCCTATTACCTGTCCTTGTTTAACCCTGCTTCCTGCGGCAATACCTGCACCAAATTTACTCAAATGCATGTAACTAGTTGTATATACCGAATTGTGTTTGATTTTTAAATAATTACCGCCACCTCCAGCCTGATATGCTTTAGTGATAACTGTCCCTTCTCCGATTGAAACTACAGGCGTACCTGTGGGTGCAGCATAGTCAATGCCATGGTGTGGCCGGTAAATTTTAAGCACCGGATGAAACCTTGAATTTGAAAACTTGGAACTGATCCGGTTGAATGTCAGAGGCGCTTTTAAAAATGCTTTTTTCAGACTCTTACCTTTATCGTCGAAATAGCTTTCCTCATTGTTCTGAGTGAAACGGAAAGCATAAAAATCTTCTTTTGCATGAACAAATTGGGCAGCAAAAATTCGTCCGATACCAATTGATTTTCCTGACACGAAATTTTCTTCATAAATAACCCTGAATTTATCACCTTTCTGAATTCCAAAGAAGTCGATGCTCCATGCATAAATTTCAGACAGATCCATGGCCAAAACCGGGTTCAATGCCTGTGCTTTCATCGTATTCCAAAGTGAAGAAGTAATTACCCCGCTTGCCGTTTTAATCTGGGTAACGATTGGTTTTTTCTCCCTGTAAATCCGGAGGCTGTCGCTCAAATCGTAAACCACATAGTCCACCGGATTGATTTCATAAATAAAGTATTCCACCTTCGAAGGCTGGGTTTTACTCATGAAAAAATAGAAGGGATTGTTAATTTTCATTTTTCTGACATCAAAAGTCAGGACTGATTTCTTTGAAATCGCATCTATTTCAGTCATCGGAATTCCTTGTTTCATCAGGATATCTGAAAGGTTTTGACCCGATCGGACCTGACCTGGAACTACTGTGAATGAATCGATGGGAAGATTGAAAAGCATGACAGGTTCAGGTCGTACAACCTCTTTTTCCTGGGTTAATTCCTTCATAATGCGCTTCGTTTCATATTGATCGTAAACGAAATAAGCAACTTGTAACAGCAGGATGAATGAAACGATCCAAATAAGTATCCTTTTTAATCGCTGATATTTCTGTGGAATATAAATCTTCATGGTTTTCTGATTTCATTTAAAAACGTTACGGTCATCCTTTTATTTTATCGAATCCCTGTCCATATACGCCCATTACACTGGCCATCGAGATAAAGGCCTCCGGGTCAATTTCTTTTACTTTTCTGAAAAGCATGCTGGTTTCCTTTTTGCGCACAATGGTCATTAAAACCTTAACGTCTTGCTGTGTAAACCAGCCCGTTCCGTTAAGAACTGTTACGCCGCGCATGGTCTCGTTTTTGATATAATCGGCAATTTCTTCGTATTTGGGAGAGAAAATAAATATTTGGGCCGAGGCATTCGAACCACTCAGAAAGGCATCGAGCGAGTAGGAAACTACAGCCATGGACACAAATCCGTAAACCATTTTATCGAGCGAATGCACCAGAAAATATGATGAACCAATAATGATGACATCGCAATACATAATGATGCGACCGGGACTAATATTGCGGTACTTGTTAATGATCATGGCAATAATATCGGTTCCGCCCGTGCTTCCACCCCTCGAAAAAACCAGGCCGATTCCAACGCCACCCAACATACCCCCCAATACTGCCGAAAGAAAATTGTCATTGATAATTGCCCCGGGAAACAAGTCTTGAGGAATTGAGAATAAAACAGATAGCACACTCATACTGAAAATGGTTTTTATGCCGAAGCTTGCCCCCAGAACTTTCATGGCAATGGCTACCAAAACAACGTTAATGGCAAAGAAGGTTAACCCGATCGGGATTTTGGTACTGTAAAAAATTACCGCTGCCAAACCACTGATTCCACCACCTGTAATCTGTGCCGGAACCAAAAAGAGTGTCCAGGAAAATGCAAAAAGGATTAATCCCAAAAGCATAATCACATAGTCCTTAATAACCAAACGGATATTGGGCTTTTTTGCTTTGACCATTTTTTGCAGATTTAATGCCATACAAAATAGGAATTTTATATTGAGCCGCAAAAAAACGCCCTTTTCAATCCAAATTATATGTGAAAAATCATTTGACGGCATACTTAATGAAAAGACTACTTTGGAATTCCATCAACGATTTTCTTATTTTTGTTGAATGATTACTTTTCCAAACGCCAAAATAAACCTCGGGTTACACGTGACCGAAAAACGACCGGATGGGTTTCATAACCTTGAAACTGTTTTCTTTCCGGTTAGTTGGTGCGATGCGCTTGAATTTGTGATAGCCGAAAAGTTTCAATTCACAGCGACCGGAATCCAAATTTCCGGTGACCCGGAAGTAAATATAGTTGTCAGGGCATACCGGTTGCTGCAAAAAGATTTTGATCTGCCGGCAATAAAAATACACCTGCACAAGCAAATTCCGTTTGGGGCCGGTCTTGGAGGAGGTTCGTCGGATGCAGCATTTATGCTTCGGATGCTCAACAAGACCTTTAATTTAGGTTTGTCAGAAGAAACATTATTGAATTATGCAGTCGGGTTAGGAAGTGATTGTCCGTTTTTTATCCTGAATAAACCTGTTTATGCTACCGGAAGAGGCGAAATAATGCAGGAAACAGATGTTTGTCTTAACGATATGTTCATATTGCTGGTCAAGCCTCAGGTTGAAGTTTCCACTGCAAAAGCGTTTCAATTTGTGGTTCCGCAAAAATCATCAGTTTCGTTGCCCGAATTGCTGCGACTTCCGGTTCAGGAATGGAAAGATAAAGTAGTTAATCAATTTGAACCATCTGTTTTCCAACAGTATCCCGAGCTTGGGGCCATCAGGGAAAAGCTTTATGATTTGGGGGCGGTTTACGCATCCATGTCGGGCAGCGGATCGTGTGTTTATGGTCTTTTCAACGAGCTTCCTGACGACTACACAAGCCTGTTTCCCGCGCCATTCTTAACATTCAGCCAAAAAATAGAAATCCATTAACATATTTTTAAGACAAGTTTATCTTTTAATTAACTGTTTCGGAAGTAACTTTTAGGTTCTTCGCCAGTCTTAATAGTGAAAACAAACAGAAACAGAAAACAACCGGCGAAACAGTCCGGAGAAATAAACAATTAAAAGATGAAAATTATGAAAACGAAAACCACAACAATCATTGCAATTTTCGCATTAGGAACGATAGGTTTAACCAACATCAATGCAATTGCAGACAAAAAAAAGGCAGTTAATAGTGAAGTTAACACCGAGAAGGCTGAATTAATGGCCATTGAATCATGGATGACGGAAACGTCAATCGTTTACTCGGCCGAAGCATTTTCGAACAGGGATGTTGCGTATGAAATCGAAATATTTGAAACGGAGCAAATTCTTCCTGAGGAAAATATCCTGACAGAAAAAGCGGTTGTTTATTCAGCCAGGGCATTTTCAGATATTGAATTCGAAAAGGAAATCGAAGAATATGTCGCTGAATAAATTCTTACTCAAAAAAATGACATCTAAATGAGCTGTTCCGGTTTGGAGCGGCTCTTTTTATTAGCTTATACCCAATTACTTATCCTATAAGGTTTTCGGAGATATGGACTTCGGGAACCCACATTTTACATCTATATCCGCTATTTTCTCATTTGCTCCAGTTAATTAATTCCTCAAAACCACCAATGGTAACCCCCGTTTTGGTCCAGATTGGTATGTTATATAATATATTTTATATAATATTTTCATATCACTGAATATCAATTATATGCATTTTGAAAAAAAAAAAAACAGATAAAAAATATTTTTTTGTTCATAATTTACTTCATATATTAGCTCAGTAAACCGTCCGTTTTCGTTGCCTTATTTTGAAAATCAGGAAGAACGCCAGTTCAGGGACAAATTGGGCAACTATCGGTATTGCTTGCCAATTGAAATTGATCAAGTTTGTAAAACGATAACGTTTTTAATTACCATAACAGGTCACAAAGATGCCAAAAATGAGCCATAATAAATTCGTGAAGTAGGCCGCACCGGGTTATGTCCCCCCTGCCATAGTCGTCGAAAACTATGCTGGGTTACGGCCCGCCGGTGCGGCCAAGAAGTTGGATGCTTTTCCTTCTTTACAAAAGGGCCAGCCTTTATGTGGTAATTATGAACGATGCTGCACAAAAGTAAAAATTTCATCAAGATACGATACGCATTGCTCATTGGCTTTAATCAAAATTACAAAAAAAAAAAGATCCAATCATGAAAAAAATAATCTTATTTCTTTTAATTGTTATGCCATTTTTCTCTTTTGCCCAAAACGAGAAAGTAACATGGGATTACCCCATAAAACCGGGCAGTAAAGAATGGTTAGCAGTTTCAGACTTTTCAAAAAGGCTTGAACTCCTCAATATTCCTGCCCCCCTACTAAAAAAGATGAGCACTGAAGAGTTGGTAAAATCATGTTTAAATTATCCTGAATATCGGTTAATTTTTACCCGAAATGATTTACAATCAGGCTATAACTTTATTCGATCATCGTTTAATGGTTTTGTGGAGTTAGAAAGCAGACCGGATGCGGGGAAAGAACTTGTGAAGGTATACGCCGGATATAAACCTGATGGTTTTGATTTAAATGCGACTGACCTGGAGATCGGTAACTTTATATGTAAAATTACATATATCGAAATTTTGATGGCCCAAACCGAAATCCTTAACAAATTGAATCCCGCCGATTCAAAGGAATTGATGACCATGTGCAGCCAGAAATACAAAGTGAAAAAAGACCGGCAAAAATACTATGGCGGAATTGGATTGCAAACAACTGCCTTGATAATAGCCAGACAACAAAGCAAAAAGCTGATAAACGCAAAAATAAAACATGGTGACCAAAAAATCAATGCGTTCATCAACAGCCTTACTTTTGACGATATTGGTTTGTTGGATGATCTCGTAATGGAAAATGACAAAATCCTTTCAGATGGGTTATAGAAAAATTTCATTGTTATTGTGTTTTTTCTTCTTTGCAATTGGTTGTACAAAAAAAAAATGCGAAGAAGTTATCGATCAGGTTTACGTTTATCCCATTGAAGCAGCAAAAGGTAAATCTTCTGAGGAACGGACTGAAATGTTCAAGATTCCCGAACAAACCTTGCATTGCCTTTCAACCGTTGCATTGATTAAATCTTGCATCAGTTATCCGGAAATGAGGTTGATGTGGACCATGTCTGACCTGCAAAGTGGATTCGACAAGGTTTATGCCATGTGTAACGGTTTTGATGAGTTGTGGGGAAGGGGCGATAAGGTTCAGAGTTTAATTTATCTATACAAACAGTTGGATTTTAATAGGGATTGGCAATCCTATACCGATCTTGAAAACGGAATGTACATAGATAACATCATCAGGCATGAACTCATAATTGCCCAATATGAAATCCTGATTGATCTGACCGCCCGTGAGAAAATAGAACTGTTTCAATTGGCGCTTGATAATCAAAAGAAAAAGTACGAGTTCGCACATCAAATCTGGGGCATTGCTGGAATGATGACAACTTGTGCTATTTTATCCAGGATTATGTACCTCGACAAGTATAAACCTTTGATTGAAGAATACACTAACAATGAATTAATGGTATTAAATGTTGCTTATATCTTAATCTTAGACTCAGATGTAGTAAACAAAACTATGAGTTTATCGGAAGACTATTCAAAAATTTTAAAAAACAAATAAAATGAAAACGAATAATTATATATTTAGAAACCTGATTTTCATACTGTTTCTGTTGTTGACAGCTATAACAGCAAATAGCCAGGGAACCATACAAACGCCCATGGGGCAGACTGTTTCAGTTCGGAACAATTGGGATACTGCTCCACTTATTGCAGCTTGGGAATCAGCAGCAGCGCAATGGATAATAGATCATACTTCAGATGCACAAAAAAAAGGACCTGCGACCTCACATTACAATTGCCACTCCTATGCTTGGAATGTTGTTGAAGGGGGAAGTAGTAGTGATAAGTGGTTAGACCAATTGGTTGACGGGAATTCAAATTTATCAAAATATTGGACGAATGATGCTTACACTTCTACTCAATATGCTGCTGATCACGAAAAAGTATTTTACGGTGCAGATGACCACTCCGCAGTGACAACGGCTACAACAGGAAAAGTTTGGTCGAAATGGGGGTGATGGGGTCTATATGAACATTCAACGGCACAATGTCCTTTCAGTTCTGCTTCTTTAACTTACTACACATTGAAGAGTCCTTCAATCAATAATGCTACTGGAGTAGTATGTACAAGCAGCCAAAGAACAGTTAATAATGGATTTACAGCATCAGGTTGGGGTTACGATTGGAATGCTGCCGGTTATTTAACCCAGGTTAGCGGAGATTGGACCCCCAATTACACGGTTAGTGGTACCTCGGGCAATGGATATGGCTATGTATATTTAACGGTTAGTTCCCCTTCAGGAATGTCTGCTTCGTCCCAGATAAGTGTTGGGGTAAATATGCCTAAGTCTGAGGATTTATCCTATAGCCTTTTTACCTCCGATGGCACGCCCGTTTCGTATATGTGTGCCAATACCCATTACCACATTTTCCTGAACAATAGTTCTGGCTGTTCGCTATCCAATTACACCTAGTCGGTGCCAGCAGCATGGTCAATCAATTACACCTCTGCCAACATGATTTCGGTTTATACCAATTCATCACCTGGCGGAATGGTTGAAGTTAATGCAACTACCTGCTGTAGCGTTTATACCAAAGTAAAAACAGACTATTTGGCTAGTGGATATTGTGGCGGTTCTTATGCAATGAGTTTGTCTCCAAACCCTTCAAACGGCGAGGCCACATTGGCCATTGAAACAACCTCAGAAGATGTTGTTTTTGATGAAAATGCCGAGTGGGAAGTTGAAATATTTGATCAGGTTCAGGGTTTAAAAGAACAAACAACAAAGTTGAAGGGAAAGGAACTTAAAATTAAAACAACAGGCTGGAAAACTGGAATTTACTTTGTCCGGGTAAAATACAAAGACGAGTATTTGCAGGGCAAACTTGTTGTGAACTGATCCAACAGAGCTATTTTATTCAGTATCACACAAAAAATGACTTCTAAATGAGCTGTTCCGGTTTGGGGCGGCTCTTTTTATTGCTCATGATAAAACGTTTGCTTTTTTCCGTTTATTAAAAGGCGATTTTTTTATCGATTCCTTACGGGTGATTAGCATTGGAAGCGCAACACCAATGCCTAGCGCAATTAAAACAAAGGTCATTTTTGCCCCGTTATTAACCGTTTCGATCAGGGTTTGCAGGTAAGCATCTGTATTTTCAATACTGGTTAAAGCAATTAACCCGAGCATCATTTTATAGGCAAAAAACCCAGGGACCATTGGAATTACTGATGGAATTGAAAAAACCAGCGGGGGACTGTGCCGCATGTGGGCCATTTGAATACTAACGATCCCGATAACTGTTGCGCCCAAAAAGGAAGCAAATACAATTCCCGATTCAAACTGAATGGCCGTGAATTTGATCAATCCGCCCAATGCCCCAAGCGTCCATATTGAAAAGATGACCCGGCGTGGAACATTAAAAAGAACAGCAAAACCGATAGCTGCTATACCTGCCCAAAAGCTTTGTAATAGTATTTCGAGTATCATCATGTCAGAAGTTTAAAATCATTTTAGCTGCAAAAAGTCCCATGGCAATTGAGAAGGAAATCATCAGTCCATTCATAGCCCTGACAATTCCATTTTGGATGTTTCCATCCATGAGGTCGGTTACCGAATTGATAAGAGGAACGCCCGGAACCAGAAAAAGCACAGAGGTTGCAAACGCTGTGTCAGAGTCTATGTCAATTTGGAAATGTTCGGCCAACCCGGCAATCAGCGATGCTGCGAAGGCTGCAAAAAAAACACAAAGATACGGATTGAATTTAACGCGCAAGGTTTCCTGCCTGACGAACAGTCCAACAACAGTAGCTATAAAAGCAACTGCCATTTCGGTATAACCACCTCCGAAAATGCGGCAAAAAGCAGCGCCAGCCAATCCAACCAGCCCTAAAACCACCAACCGTGGGTAGTGGGGAAGCGATTTCAGGCGTTTTAATTCGTCCGAAATTTGCGCGATGGTCCAATTATCCTCCAATACATTCCAGCTTAAATGACTGATTCCACTAACAATGCGGAAATTAACACCGTGTGGCGAAATCCGTTTCAACCTGCTGAAAAAATGTTGCTGATCTTTTTCAATGATGGTAAGCATTAGCGCCCGCTGTGTAATCAGCAATTCAACACCGTAACCAAGTCCATGTGCAATTCGTTCCAGGGTAAGTCTGGTTCGGTGAGTACTGGCCCCCGAACTCATTAACATTGCCCCGGTTTCCAGTAAAATATTTCCTGCCGACTGGGCATCTTCGCTTAATATCTTAGTTTTCAATGGATGTGATATTCGTTTCAATGGATGTACAAAAATAGTCATTTCCTGTTTCTTCGCTTTTATTTGAATCTTCTAATCCTCCGGTTTGAACGAAAAGTTTACATTAAACCCGAATAAACCTATTCGTGATGAACTTGTTTTAAGTGGCAAAAACAGTTCCCGATGGCCAAGGCTGAAGAATACAGGAGTAAACTAATCGAACTTACTGAAGTTATCCTTACCCAAAATCGGGAAATATCGCCCGGGGTTCATTTGATTTCATGGAATCGGATGCACCAGTTTCAGGCGGGTCAGGTGGTGAAAATTACGCTCGACCCGGCTATTCCTTCCCGCATCTATAGTGTTTGCAGCGGAAGTGATGAACCTGAAATAAGTGTTCTATTCAATATTAAGAAAGATGGTGTTTTGACACCGCGGTTGTCGGATGTAATTCCCGGAATGAAAATTTGGGCTACCAAACCGTATGGTAGTTTTAAAGACGACAAGAGCCCGGCATGGTGGATTGCCACCGGAACGGGAATCGCCCCGTTTTACAGCATGTTCTGCTCCGGAATTTCAGAAAATAAAACCTTGATACATGGGGTACGGCAGCTCAGCCAATTCTATTTTGAAGATGAACTTGAATGGGCTATGGGCGACCGGTATATTCGCTGCTGCTCGCAGGAACAATCGTGCAATGTTTTTCCCGGAAGGATTACAACGTATCTGCAAGAATTAAATGAACTGCCAACCCACATTAACTATTATCTTTGCGGCAAGGCTTTGATGGTTGTTGAAGTACGCGATTTACTGATTTCACGTGGCGTTCCGTACGAAAACATTCTGGCTGAAATTTATTTTTGAAATGAAAGATTCTTTATTCGGAAAAACGCTCAATGAACTCACCGCTCTGGCGATTGAAATTGGATTGCCCAGATTTACCGGCAAACAAATGGCAGAATGGCTGTACCAGAAAGATATTAGTTCGATTGAAGAAATGACCAACCTTTCAAAAAAAAACAGGGAGTTGCTGAGCAGTAAATACGTTTTCGGGTTGATTGGTTCTACCAAAGTTCAGGAAAGCATTGACGGGACCAAAAAATATCTTTTCCCAACAGCCAATGGTAAATATATAGAAACGGCCATGATCCCTGATGATGACCGAAAAACGGTGTGTGTTTCGTCGCAGGTTGGATGTAAAATGGGCTGTTTGTTTTGCATGACAGGCAAACAAGGTTTCCAGGGACAGTTATCTGCCGGAGAAATAGTGAACCAAATCCGCAACATTCCTGAATGGCACGAGGTTTCCAATATCGTTTACATGGGAATGGGCGAACCTTTCGACAATCTGGACGAAGTATTAAAAAGCCTCGAAATACTGACTTCGGATTGGGGTTTTGCCATGAGCCCGCGCCGGATTACGGTTTCAACAATTGGAATTGTTCCCGGAATGATCACTTTTCTGAACCAATCGGAAGCACATCTGGCTGTTAGTTTGCACACTCCGTTTGACGATGAACGCCAACGGCTCATGCCCGTGCAGATTGCCTATCCGTTGGCCGAGGTCATCCATGAAATTAAAAGCTGGGACTTTGGACGTCAGCGACGCGTTTCCTTCGAGTACATTGTTTTTAAGGGTCTGAACGATTCGCCCCGGCATGTTCAGGAATTGAGTAAAATCCTGAATGGCATCCGGTGCCGCATCAACCTCATCCGGTTTCATCCCATTCCGGGCACACCACTCGAAGCAACCGACGAAATTACCCTTCAGAAATTCAAAGATCATCTCAACGATAAAGGTATTTTAACCACTATCCGTGCCAGCCGTGGCCAGGATATTTATGCCGCCTGCGGATTGTTGAGTACGAAGGAGATGGGGGGATAGTAGTAATTCCAAGATGCAAAAAGTTCGATCTGTAAATTGTAAGGGTGTGCGGTTTTTTTATTTTATTTTAACTTGTTATAAATATCCTTGTAGGTTTTGTAATTTCTTAAAACTTTAGTTGGAGGAAGATTAAGTTTGTTTGCAATTTGCGAAATGTCACCAATGCTGTCAATGGCATCATTAATCTTGGCTTCAAAATCTTCTGATTGAAGATTGCCCATTAATGAGTTTAGTCTTTCTCGTATAGTTTCTTTGCCTGCCTTTCCAAACATGTTTGCAACAACTTTGCTTAGTTTAATTATTTGGTTGTCGTTTATATTAATAGAATATGGCTTTGATTTTTGAAGAAACTGAGTATAAATATCATTCAATTCGGCAGTGTCGTCCACCTTGGAAAAATTGTTCCAAAAAATGTCAAAATTCAAATGGTCAATAGTTCTGTCAATGAGTGAAGCAAGTTTAAAAGTTAAAGTGTCGTTCTTTTGTCTCACTGCATACATACTCATTATAGAAGAAATCACAGGCAAAAGGTCATCAGTATTTAAGTCATCTTTGGATTGTGTTACTAAATTTAAGTCTGGTAGTAGTAACTTTTCATCATTTAAATAATCAGGTTCTTTTATTTTTAGTGTGAGTTGTAAAATGAGTACAAGCGTTACCAAATAAGGATGTTGCTGAATAATTGAACGGTCTTTTTCAGTAAGTAGTTCGTAGTTTTTATAATCCTTGTATGCATAAAGAACTTTATCAAGTACTAAATATTCCTCCGCATCTTGCCTGAATTCCATTCGGCTTGAGTAAAAGAAAAAAGAATTGTCAAAGTCTGGGTTTTGACTATACCTGATAAAAAATTGAGTTTGGTAATCATTGTAAATATAAAAAGGAAAAATTCGATTGGAAGCATTATTCGTCCATTTCAAAAAATATAAGCCATTTTCAAACTTGTTTGAAAAAGCAAACCAACCAAAATCATTATCAAATTTTGAGTTCTGGCTATTTAATTGGAATAACAATTCATTGTTCATATCTAAAATATAATATTCAGTTAAGCAGTTTTCTGGAAGTACTTCTTTGAATAAATCTTTATCATATTTTGCACCGAAGACTAAAAAATTTGGCTTGTCAGTGACACCTTCAATAGTTGATTTATGGCTGTAGTATTCAGAATTGCCACTAAAATATTCATGCGTTGTGATGAATGATAGGATTGGAGCAACTGAAGGGTAATTGAAATCAAATGTAAAGTTTTTATCACTATCAACAAGTAAAAGATACTCTTGATAATAGTCAATGAAATTTGCTTTTAATTGATAAATTCCTTGAAACAATTCCAAATTCAAATGTTCGGAATCTCCATTGTAGATTGTTTCAAAAGTTGCATCAACAATTGTTAAATGCATACCTTCAATGCGTTGATTAAAGGAAATCGATATGAGAAATTTATTTTCAGAATTCATCATAACTCATTGTATTTTCAGAATAATTTGCAATTAGTTTCTGCTCTCCACTATTATTATCAATGATCATATTAAATCCTTGTTCAAGCTTACAGCTCCATTTTTCGCCAATAGAAACATCTCCGCTTTTAATAACCTTTGTATCTCTTCCTCTTAATGTGACGTTAGAGTTTCTATTAAAAGTTATTTCATAATTCAATTCTGTATTTAATTTCTCAACACCACAGATAACAATTGAATCACCTCCTGTGTCAGTAAATACTGATCCTTGCTGAATTTTATTAAATCTTTGAGCATAACTTAAAAAATTATCTTCAATGTGTTTCTTTAAATCAAGGGCTGTTACTTTTCCACTTCCGCTTAAATCTGCATCACCACTCAAACTTTCAATTAAAAAGGATGTAAAGGCACCTCTTTTCTGGTCTGAATTAATTGCGATTTCATAACTAAGTTTTCCGTAAATAGTAGAGTTACAGACAAATATTTTTGGAGTTCTAATTCCAACTTTATTTTGCCAATCGCCAATAGGAGAGTTGCCTTTTATGGTAGTGTCGTGTTCTCTACAACAATCAAGGAAAATGAGAATCTCATCAAACGCACCTTTGTTAACCATACCAGTAGTGTAATCCAAGCTAGATATGCAATGATTGATGTAAACAGAATTCCAATATCGCAAACACAATGCGGTATTCATAAAAGTATTTCCTATACCGTGACCTGAGAAGTAAAAGTAAAGACGGTTGCTTTCCGTTTTCCTACTCCTTGCATCTTTTACAATTTCTTCCAGGGCCTTATCAATTTCAGGTCCGAGTACCATTGAATTACCTTCATCTGATTTTAATAACTTCAAATTTGCAGATTTGCTTACAAGTTTTTTATTAATCAGAAACTGTGCAAAAGCATCAGCATCGGCAACTGCTCCCGAAAGTGGTCTTTCCTCATAATGGTTAATACCAATTACAATAGCATATTCCATTTTCTAAATTGATTTTAGTATAGACCTTAGAGTATCAATATCGTTGTCAAAATCTCCATGTTTCAATGAATTTGAACGCATACTTTCATCAAAATTGGTTGTGTCAACAGATAACACAAGTTTATTGCTGCTAACGAAAGAATTGAGTTTTATTAATTCGTCAAAATCGGAATAACGACCTTCAATTCTAAATTGTTCGTGCAAGCCCATAATCTTGGCATCAACTTCGTCTTCAAACAATCCTGAAACCATATACAATAACGAATGAGTATAAATGTAGGGAATACAATGATCTTTTTTCTCATTACTTTCTTCCATTGTAAACATTTTAAAATTCTTAAACAATCCATTATCCATTGCTGATTTTCCTTTTTCAAGAAATAAATCGGTTCTGCATGCAGGTGCTAAGAAAAATACATTGTTGTATTTAATAGAGTTAAAATATTTGGCGGTTGATGCCAATAAATTGCAAATCGCAATTGAACCAGCACTATGACCAATAAGTTCTATCTCAATTGTTTTTCCAGCCGAAACACGATTTTGAACGTGAGTATTAAGCAGGGAAAGAAAATACGTTCCAGCGTGCTGATTGTCTCCAGCCAAACCAGAATTACTTTCAAACATTTCAACTGATTTGTCTTTCATTTGTTTCCATCCCCATTGTCCAACTTTATCAAGATAAATTTTCCTGAATGATTCTTCCATTACTGTAGGATAGAAGTCATGATGGTTTTTCTTCAAGTAGCGTTTTAAAACAGCAAAAGCTATTTGTGCAACAGTTTTAGCTATAACCAGGAATCCACCTTTTGCAACTTCTTCATTATCTTCTTTCAGATTTTTTATTTCGTCCGAACCTTCCGCTCGGATTAAGTTTTTACTTTCTGCTTCAAGTTGTGCATAAAATTGACTGTAGTTTTGATCCTCGTCATCTATTTGAAAACCTGTAGCACCTCGTGCATCGAATGTTTTATCCAATTTTTCAAAGGGAGCAACTTTATGTTTCTCATCGGAGATAGTCTCATCGCTTAAATATTCACCTCCGCCTTTTGCCTCCGCAATTCCTAATTTTTTTGCTACAAGTTTAATTACGAATTTTGTAGCTTCTTCAAACAAGTCCTTACCTGTTAGTTCCTTTAAGTCTTTTATGTTTTGAACTACTGTTTCTATGGGACCTGTTTCCCAAACAAATGAAACAACATGTCTTTTTGAATTGGCATCGGCAAAATAATTTTTCATTAATTCTGCTGCATTCATTCCATTTTTTTCGCTCACTAAACCACCGTGAAAGTAAATCACAAGTTTCTCAATATCTTTTTCATTTAAGTAATTAAAAATATCATCAACGTCAGAAGGCGATGAGTGGACTTGTCCAGAATCCGCAAATGTTCCGTTAGCACTGATATTTACGAAATAGATTTTTTCAAGATTTCCCATTATATTTATTTTTAGTTGTTGATATTATTTTCAACTATTTGAACTTTTTCATGAAAACAACATTCAGGAAGTGTAATATTTCAATTGGTTCGCCGCCCAAAAGGTATTTATGACTAAATGAACTTACAGTTATTTAAACAAAGCCAATTTTGCTTATTACATGAACGAACATTTCATGTAATTATATTCCCCTAAAACAATTATCGCATTAATTCGAATGTAGATTACGCAATCTAATTTTGCTCATTTGATAACTTCAATTACACCAATGCCTTGAAAACTCATCTGTTTTTTAATAACTTACTGAGCTTTACTTTCAGGTTTATATAAAATTAACCCATTGCTTTCCAAAGTTCAATAGCACGAACGTGTCATTTTTTATGTAATCTTTTGATGGTTTGTTGTGGTATAAAACTAAAAATACTGCAATCACAATAGCAGAGTTGCTATGTCAATTTTAACAGGATATTTATGCAGCCTGCGGGTTATTATCAACAAAGGAGATGGGGGAATAGGAAAGAAAAAAAAACAAAGCTACATGAGTTACAAGCTAAAAGAAGTTAAAGAGAAAGAATTTGTTGTGAAATAAAAGCTTCAGTGACTTTTTGATTGCATTTTGGATATTTTATTCTCTAACGAATCAAGTCTTTCATAAATTGATTCGTTTTGATCAGGATTCTTAGACTGCTTGTCTTTAATTATGTCCTTCAGCTCTCTTTTTATTATTTTTGCAGTGTAAATATCAAGCTCTAAAGCAAGTTCCTTTATTATTTCAATTTTTTGAATTGTTTTTTCCTTTTTTAAAGTGTTTTCAGGTTTAAATTCATTACTAATTCTATCGATCTTGCGTTCAATCTGTCGAATATTAGACTTATAAATGCAATGTGTGCAATTACTAAGTAAAGTAATGAATGTTAGGCAAACAAAAAATATTTTGATTTTGGTTTGCATGTTAATTAACTTTTTGAGGGTTGAATAACAATTCGAAAACTCTAAGATCAATATTTACACCAATATATGTTCCTAATTCCCATTGCATTTTTGTTTTCAATTCTCCAACAAATTTGTCTTTACCGTAGTTGAAATCGCTATGACTAGCCAATCTGTTTACTCGACCATAATGTAGGCCACCGGTTAGACTTGCCCCTCTGGCTATGTCAAAGGAAACTCCACATAGAAAGTTTTCATTATAATTTTTATCAATTCTGGTTCCCACAACAAAACCAATTCTCTCTTTCCAATTCGTTGGGGCAAATAATAGATTTCGAGGCATTGGATAAAAGGTAACCATAAGAGTGATTAGACCTCTGTCTAAAGGATCATTTGCTATTATTGTTGTATCCCCATAAGCAAGAGGGTATTTTTCAAAATCTGTTGGATTGCTAAGGGAGGAGCTTATTAGCCCTGCTGTAATACTTATGTGATGCACTTTTGCTACTCTAATTGTTTTTCCAGCAATTATAGTAGCTTTTCCATATTTGTTAGTCTCAGGATTGTGAACTGTTTTTTTTATTGTAAAAGTAAATGTATTTGAAAAAGGTCCAATTTTGCCAAAGGCAATTTCTTGAGGTCCTATAATTTTTTCTCCATCTTTTACATCTTTATCAGTGCCTGATAGGCTGATCTTAGGTTTGGTACCGTATATGTCAAAACTTGGATCGTATGTACCATCATAATCGAGTATTATACCTTTTATGCTATCTGGATAATAAAAAACATGAAATTGATAGTTGAAATCTTCTCTTGCTGTGGTGGGCAAGGAAGTGAAATAAGTTTTACCATATTCATCAAGAAAAATATGAACGGTATTCCCAGCTTTTATAATATTGTTCTTTTTGTCTGTATAAATATTTGCGAATGTTCCATATTTCAATTTTATAAATTGCGAAATTTCTGCTTGTTTGTCAATTTGAAGATCATCCTTATGGACATCATCTTCTATGGCTCTTAAAATATAAGTTAATTTAACAATGTTGTCGGTTTGTCCTCCACCTTTACTACTATTGTTGTCGGTCAATTTTATATGAAATTCTTCTTTTTTGTTTGAATCAAATGTTGCATATATACCTACACTTTGTAGCAGTCCTTTTATATCAATGATAAGATTGCCATCTTGATCGGGCAAAAAGGGAGTTCCTTTATTGACATTTTGATAAGTTTTTGAATTATATTCGAAATCTAGTGATTTTATTTGTTCGCCAATTAATCCAGAAATACTTAGCTCCAAATTTTTGTTGGTGCGATCCCCTGTAATCTCCTTAAGTACAATAGTTCCTTTGGGAGTATTCTTCCAGTCTAAAGAAACTTGACCAAATGCGGTTACTGACAAAAATGTATAAAGAAATACTTGAATATTTAAAATTTTCATGGCTGTATATTTTAGTAATCGATTGTAATTTGTAAAGTATTTAGAATTGCTTCAATTGGTATTATATATGATCTATCAATACTGTCTGCAACAAGCATCCCGATCAAATTATTCTCATAATCAGTCACTGTACCACCGGAATCACCTCCATCTGACATTTTGGAACATACAATTAATTCATTAAAAGTGTGTTTCCCAACATAAGTTGTTGCTTCATAATTGTCAATGATATAGCCAGATCGAAGACCTGAGGTGCGCCCTACTAATTTTACTTTATATGATTCCTTGGCATGACTTTCCATAAGCCTCAAAATGCCATTGGGCTTACCATTATCATTATAATATGAGCTAATTAGGGAGTCTTTAGGTATTAATTTTGCAATTGCAACGTCAATGTAATTAGTAAATTTACCTTCAGTGACCCGAGCAATTACTTCAGGATCGTCTCCATTGCGATCTTTATCTCCTGGCGAAATAATTTTATCATTTGAACTTGACGAGAAAGTTGTAATTCCTTGTGAAAGCTCTGGAGCACATAACACATGGTAACAGCTTAATAGATAAGGTTCTCCATTCTTAAGAACTTTCAATCCGATAGTACCAACTTCAACTACTCCATTTTCCTTTGGTATCTGTCTAGAACAACTTAATCCAAGTTTTTTTGGCATCTCTCTATTCCCAGTATAATATGAGAAGGTAATTTCTCCTATTCCAGTAATATCTGTTGGGATATTGTAAATTGTTCCATTTGATGTTCTATGTGAAAAGTATTCGGGAATAAGCAAGTTACTACTTAACTTATTTTCCTTTTTAATAATGTTAAAATGTAGAGAATAGAAATCTTCTTTGTTACCTGCCTTTTCTTTTTGACGTACAGATAATCCTTGAATTTCAGGATATTTATTCTTTAGGTTTTTTGATTCCAACTTGATGTATTCATTAATAATTCTTTTTTGTTCATCTGCAGATAACTGCTTAAAAGGATCTTGATCTGGATTTACAGCTTCCCCAGTTTTTTCAGTTGGAGTTTTTGGTGTACCAAACTTATTATCAAAATAAGATTGTGTTGCCTTTGCACCAAAAACAAAAGCGATTACTCCCATCCACCATTCATCAAGTTCAATTTCTTTTAATGAATGAGCTCCCCATCCTATTTTTAGTAGTAAAAGGCATATCACATTTGTCATCATAAATACCACAATACGCATGGTACTAAGTCCATCATTGCCTTCCAATAATTTGGGGAAAGCTAATGCTACACCAAGCATTATTATAAAAAAGGAAATAGCAATTAAAGACGAATTATCTCCAAATCCGAAAAAAATAATTGCTAATACACCAGTAAAAATCATCGTGTACCCAAATATTTGTGTTTTTGAATCATTTTTCATACGCTTCTGGTTTTATAGCTTGAAGTTATACAACAAACATATATTTTGAGTCCTTTCATTTCTATAAATGAATAATAACTATCAGCAAGACATTTAACAATTCTTTGTCTTTCACCCGATTGCTCCACTCCAGAAATAATTACCTGCCTCATTTTTGAACCATTTGGCATTTCCGTTTACCGGCTCTCCATTTTTAATAAAGCCTGTATATGCTACGGTTGCTCCCGGGCTGGCGATTTCTATGACATCTGCTTTGGTGGTTGGCGCCCCTTTTCTGATGTTAAGCCGGTGTAATACTTTTCCGGAACCTGGTATTGCAGTGAATATATATTTATCGGCAACTACTCCGGTACAATCATTGAATTCAGAGACAATATCTTTCAGGAACTGATCGTAAGTCCTCCTGCTTTGTAAAAGGCCAGTCACCGGATCTGTCTTTCTTTTTGGATCGAGGAAGCAATGACCTATGATGCTGGTGGCAGGATCTAATCCATAAACAGAGCATATTTTAGCCATTACCCAGATGTATTTCCGGTAGGCTTCGTCGGCATTGATATTATCCCCGTAACAATATTCAACGCCAATTGCAGCATCATTCGCATTATATCCAAATAGTTGGTTGTCGGTTGGCACGCCATAAAGTACATGCCAGGCTTTTTCAGGTTTGAGGTTAGTGAGCGCCGGAATACATTCGATAATCTCTTTATCGTCCACAAAAATATGTGCCGATGCGCTCATCTCATCACGCGAATTTTCGTAATAGTTTCGGTTTCCACGCGCTGTGGATTTTGGGTTGCCTGTATCATGGGCTACAATAAATTTCACCCCGGGCGACATCAGCAATCCGCTTCTGCGCTTAGAAGGAGCTGTCAGATAAATTGGGGCGACGGAATATTTTTCTTTGAATGCCATAGCTTTTAATTTTATCCAACGGGAGGTATATCATTCTCATTTTTGTCATCAGCCTTTTCAGCTTTGAAATCAGGATTACTTCCCGAAGTATCTTTATTTTCCTGAGTTTTTAACGCCGCATAAGTTCCGGAGCTTAATCCCAACAGGATTAGTGCATTGGGTTCCAGGTCAGGTATAATTTTTTCGTTCCATACCTTTAAAAAAAACCAAACGGCGAAAATTAAATTGAAGAATACTGCCTGTAACCGGTGTACACTGGCGCCGCCTTTATCTGATAATATATCCAGGATTAAATTAGTCCCGTTAGAATTTTGATGGCGGGTGACCTGATCGTTTGTTTCATCAGAAACATCAGTTAAGGAAGCTGCTGCTGTTGTTCCGGTACTAATTCCCAATATGATTAAAATTCCATCTGAAAAGGTCGGAATTGAAAAATCGGGATTGTTCTTATCAAAGACCAGGGCAACGAATGCACATAAAACAAAACCCATCCACCAGGCTAATTGTACCCTCGAAAGACTGTATGGTTTTTTGTCGGCTGTACTTGTATCACGAAGTAACTGGAACTTCATGTCTAAGTATGCAATAATCAGGAAATAAACGATTAGCCACAAGACCATTAAAAAATGAAGATTCATTGCAGATATTTATTACGCCTACTCTTTAATACGGATTTTCGGCAACTCCAATATTGAACAAACATGCTGATTGTCAAATAAAATTACACCCATAATTTACCATAAGCAATAGCACGAACGTGTCATTCTATAAAATGGTTATTCCACATTGATGATAGTGGCATGCCGTGCCACCATCTGCCAGCCCTCTTTGGTAATCATCCAAACATTGGTAAAGCGTCGTGTCACAATTTTTCCGACATGGTCGCTTAGCCCTTGTGGTTGAAGTATTTCTTTCCCCATTACAATGGCTATATTTTCAGTAAACGTTATTTTCTCAATAAATCTGTCAAATGTTGCATAGTCAAGTTTGCCCATTCTTACCGATGCCTTTGTGCCTTCTACAGTTCCAACCCTGTTTGCCGGTGTGTTTACAACCATTTCAGGTGACCATAGATTATTAAATAATAGAGTGGTGTCGCGTTTTAATACAGCTTGTCTTTCCATATTTTCCAGATTTCTGATTTCTGATTCTCTATTCGGTTGAGCTAAAACAACACGATGTGTCAGTCCAAATACAAGCAACAATGCAAATAATTTGATTGAATTTTTTTTCATTTTTGAGATTTTAAATCATTTCAGGTCAAAAATAAACCCGCCATAAATTTTACCATTAAAAATTGCAGACTTGCCTGTCCGTCTTTCGTTTACCATCCAGTCATTATCGTTGATGTATGCGATCCTGAAATTCTTTATGCGGAAGGCCAATGAGTAGCTCATTTGTTTCACCGCGAAACCTCCTGAAAGCAAAGCATTGTTGAAGGGCACATAGTTTACCCCGATTGCCGCGTCATAAAACTCATCTTGGGTAAAAAGCACATCGGCCCCAACATTTAAGCGTTGCCATTTGTAAGTCAGGCCTAATCCCAATGATCGCAGGTTTTGCATCGGGATTTCTGAATTGTACGACTGCGACTGTCCCGGAACAAACGCGTCAGCATACAATTCGTTACCAGCCAGGTTCATCAGGTTAACACCAAGTTGCAAGGAATTGGATAGCTTATAAGTAGCAGAAATATCCACATCAAAATGCTGATTGCGGATGATGCTGTCGGTAAAAGTCCCGATAGCGCCATTACCGGCATCCTCTATAAATACCTTATATGGAATATTAAAATCCTGCCATACCGATTTTAGCGTTACCCCCATGCTGAACTGATTACTCACCTTATAAACCGGACTAATAAACGCCGCGTATTCCTTGAGTTTCATTTTTAGGGAATCTACATCCATCGTATTGTTGGGGTTATTATCGGGAAGCAACCCTTTAAAAACTGACTTTCGGCGCTCATCCTGAACCGTATAAATCCCTCCGGCTGATATCGAAATTTTCTCATTTACCTTTAAAAAACCTCCCAGCTTAACATTGTTCTTCACATTGGTGAGTAAACTCAGATTGTTCGGGGTTTTACTGAATGCAATAGCTGAAGGGTTCCAGAATGCGGCCTCTGACATGTCGCGTGACGGGGAAAAATTGAAGCCTGTATTGGCGGAATGGCTAATCGGGGACGACAATAAAAATTGACCGTAACTCATTTTTCCCGGTTCAAGGGTTTGTAACTGGAAAGATCCGGCGTTGGGTAACAATCCAAGTACAGGAGTAATAGTGGTTAAAAAGTTCAAAAACACCGGGGCGCCGGTCAGCGCGGTTGCTGCCGATACATTATCCAGATTTTGACCCGGCTGTTTAATAACCAGATTTAATACACTGTCGGCCGCGAAGGGTTTTAACTCAGCCAATTGGCAATTGGTATTAAGCATCCAGTCTTTTATGGTCACGTATTGTTTGGTGTCGTTCCGGTTTTGCCTATCCTGATCTTCTGAAATAAAAACCCTTTTTGTGATTTCCCTGCAGTTTGCACATCTGGAAACAACATAAATACTTACCAACTTGTCCTGTAATTTCGAAAGTGGTACTCCGGTATTAATCTCAAAATATCCTGAAGGCTGGGAAGCAGTGATTGTCGCTATGGCCGGTCTAAAAGCGGGAACCACGATAATGTTTTCGGCCCCTTTGGTTGAATTCTCTGTTGAATTGATGCATCTGATCCTTCCTTTGAGAATGAATTCCTGGCTTCGGACATTATTACCAAGTATTATTAGCAACCCAACGCAAATGGCAATTATTTTCATGTGACTGAGGTTTTTAATGAGTAATTGGGTTCAAAAAGATATCCCGGTTCTCGATATCCGGAGAATTAATTCTGACCGAAAAGGTTTTGTCTTCAAAATCTTTGTGCGAAGTTGTCAATGTGATTTCGTCGCCAAGCGTATATTCTTCCAGGCGCAGTTTGTAACTGCCATCGGTAATCGAAATGGCAAAATACCGGGTTCCATCTACATTGATCTCAACCCCTCTGATGGGTATTTCGGCAGCGGTCTTTACTTTGCCTGAAATAAAAACAACTGTTGTAAGTGGCAAGGTGAGTTCCAGTGGGGCTGAACTGGTAACAAGCGTATCATAGTTTTTGGTGGCATAGCCTGGGCTCGAAACTTCAATCTTCATCTTGTTTTTCATCATTTCTGAAGGAATTCCGCTAAAAAGAGCCTGTCCCATTTTATCAATGGATTGGGTACGGATGTACTCTTTCAGGTATATTTTTACATCGCCATCGGTCACCGGATACTTTTTCCAGTCGAACACGCGGATCGTGACATTTTTTTCAGGAGACTTTTGGGGAAGGTATAACCCGCCCAATACCACCAGAATTACCCCAACGCCCGGTCCGGTCATTTTAAGAGTAACATTTTGCTGTTTTCCTGTTAAAACGGCGTAAGTGTTCATCACGCCAAAAACAAGGGCGCTTACCGAAATCCCAAAGCAAATCAGGATCAGGTAAAAGATGCGCTGGTCAACTTCATCCGAAACTTTACCCTGAATATATTGCAGGTAATAATAGATCAGCAAAAAAGAAATGACAAATCCGATACCGGCAAGAATGCTGTATCCTGAAACAGGCATCCGGTGAGGAGGAATTGATTTATTTTCTTCTGAATTGGGTGGTCGGTTCATGTGTTTTAAAAATAAGTCTCCCAAACTTCGCCAGCGAACAGTTTTCCGAATTTAGAAACAGCGCGTAACGATTCCCCGGTGTTATCAGCATGAATAGCTTTCATGGTTTGCAGTTGCTTAATAAAATCGCCTATGGCAATTTTCAGAATTCCTTTCCCTTTCACGAGACTTTGATCATCCGCACCTTCATAAATAGTTATAAAAAGTGTAGTAGTATCGCTCCACATATCGAAACCTTTGTCGTCTTTGATTTCTTTAAATCCGTTGAAGTAAAAAGTTGCGCCTTCATTCGTTTTCAGCTTCATCCCGTATTTCATCAACTTGACTTTTCCTTTCGGATCATCTTTGACAAAAAGGTTAAACACTCCATCAATGGCGGTAATCGGGTATTTCGACAAAGCCGGACAATTCACTGTTCCGATCATTTCAGCCTTGTGATTGCTGTCTGCATCAAAGGCTTCCACATCCTGCGATTGGATGGTCAAGGTAAAATCAAAGGGCGAATTGTTTTTCTGTCCTTCGTCATATCCCTTTTTATAATCCGATTTTTCATTCAGGGAAATATAGCCACGCATGGTTTCAGTAAAGGAAACGCCTGCTTCATTCTCTTTCAATGGTGATTTTGCTACCGCCTTTAAATCGTAGTTCAGGGTTTTCTGATTGGCTTCTATGATCAGCTTACTGTTCCGCTCAGCCAGCGCCGAAATAGTCAGCAGCGGATTGGTGCCCAGCGGTCGCGGAATAATGGCGCCATCCATTACATATAAACCATCGTACAAATCAGTCCCGGCAGTGTTGCTGTAAACCTGACCGACATGATTGGTCACGCTTGTCGTTGCATCATCGCCCATTACGCAGCCGCCTAACGGATGTACAGTCACCATGTCATAATTCATGAGCTTATTCCATTGTGGATTTGGCAGGTAAGTTCCGCCTAAAGCTTTTGTTGCTTCCTGAAGTTTACCATTTACCTTCTTAAAGATACTCTGTTTGCCCACATCAGGCCAGCTAATTTCCAAACGGTCGTTATCGAGATGCATCGAACCGTTCCCATCGTCGTGTGTCATCACTAAATAAACCTGTGTATGATTCAAAGCGCCATGATACGGACCTTTCAGTAAACTCACTGCCTCGCGCTTTTTCTCTGCAACCCAATCCTGGTGACCATCATCGGTATCGCTGCCCATCAACCTGGAGAGCGAAATAAATGCAGCGGAAAGTAACGGAGCAATCGGCGCCGGAATACTTCCTTCTTCCATAGTCATTCCATCTTCGAGCACATCTTTTTTACGCATGTCAATGATCGAAGTAATGCAAGGCCCAACAGGTTCCTTATCCTTATCGTCATAGTGTTTTCCTAAGCCGATGCCATTCATTTTGACATCGTTGTTATATCCAAAGCCAAGTACATCGCCATTTCCGGTAAAGCGCTTCCCCAACGAAGGCGAAATATTCAAACCTTTTGCTTTTGAACGCAAAAGTATTTCGGTACTTCCTAAAGCGCCTGCCGATATAATCACATTGTCGGCAGTAATGAAGAGCGGAGGAGCATCAAATTTCTCGCGGCCAACATTATACAGGTGAAAGTAAACCAGCCATTTGTTGTCTTTCCGTTCAATGTATTCCACACCGGCTTCACAAAAAATTTCAGCGCCATGATTCACCGCATCAGGCAGGTAGTTCATGATCAGCGTATTTTTTGCATGATGGTTACAGCCGGTGACACAATCGCCGCAGTTATTGCATTTCTTTTGCTCCACGCCTACATGGTTCGGCTGATTGTCGTATTCGAAATTCACATTGATATCCAGATACCTGAATTCTTCTTTCATGGCTGCTGCCGAAGTTTTCATCCCTTTGGTCTTTTCAAGCAGCGGATAACCGGATTTACCTTCGGGATAAGGAGTCGGCTTCAGCATTTTCCGCGCTTTTTCAAATCCATCTTTTAACGATTGCATGTTATTTCTTATCGCTGTTGGCCATCGCAGGTCATCAAATACGCGCGGTTCGGGTTCGATGGAAACATTGGCATTCACATTGGATGTTCCGCCCAGGCCGCATCCTTTAAACACGGTCATTTCTTTGCCCATGTAAAATTCGTACAGTCCGGTTTTGCTCCCAATGTGCTTTTTGTCGTTACTTATCTGCATTTCTTTTGCTGCATCGTCCAAATCCCAGGGATATTCGCCCGGCTGGAATTCCTTGCCTTTTTCGAGCAGGCACACCTGAAAACCAGCACGTGAAAGGCGTGATGCGGCAATGCTTCCGCCATAGCCTGATCCAATAATAACAAATGGATAGTGCGATTTAATCGCAGTAATGGATTTTGATAAACGTTTCATTTTGATATGTTTTTAATGATAATTGGCGGTTCTATTAAGTAATACTGAGCTTTGTCAACCGAATTAAACGTCAGGTTTTCACCATTGCCTTCTTGTTTCCAGTTGGTGACTACTTTTTCGATTCCAATTGGATAAATGGCAATGTTTCCATCCGGAGTAATGTGGATGCGAAGAAAATTCTTGAAATGAGGGTTTCCAAAAGATGAGAAACTCTCGTTGATATGAATATCTAAAAACAAGCTGCTGAACCAAAGATACAAGCCGAAAATAAAGCTGCCTGCTAAACCTCCGATCAAAAGAGTTTCAACCACATACACCAGGAAGAAGACAAGATCGCTTTTAATGGCCAGTATGGAAATATTAATCCATGAAAATAGCCAGATGAACAAAAACATACTAAACAATTGTATCAGACCATGCAATGCCCCGAACCATTGATAATTCCTTTTTCCGGAATTGCTGTCGGTAAAAACTGTCATGCCTGCAATTACTGCCAGGCAGATCACTAGCACCGGGGGATTCAGGAAAAGATGATCAAACACAACCGAAAACAATCCTCCGAAGCTATGAACATCTGCCAACTGTTGCATAAAGTTCAGTTCCTGATACTGGGTTGTGCTTTGCAGCATCCAGGCAAGCAATAATTGAATGGCAGTCATGGTAACCCAGAAAACGACGTTATTGAATGGAAAGCGTAAAATTTGGTTTGCAATTTTTCGCGATTTCTTTTTAGTGGGGAAACAGGCTTTCATTTCAGGATCTTTAAACTGGGTATTACGTAGAATGGGATCATTCTTTTCATCCAGTCCGGTCAACGTTTGCGGAAGATTATGAGTGGGGTGCAGAAATGCACCTCCACCGCCTGCTGTAATTAGATGATTGATGTACTCGATTCCTTCGCTTGTTTTTTTATGTTCTTCGTAGCGTGAGTAATGATGCAAATCGCCTGTAAGCGTTGCTACTAATTTGAATTTTTTTCCTCCGGTACATCCATACCTGTCCTCGGTAATAAAAATCTGCTCGAAAAATTTGAGACGTTTATACGATTCATCTTTTCGGTGTATCACTTTATACACCCATGCCGGTTCGGAAGTACACAAAATTACTTGATCGCCATGCTTCATGTGTTTGAAAGCAATTTCCTGAAAATAATCTTTCTGCGGCTGGTCAATGTCAGAATTCAATTGCACGTCAATGGCCCACAACCAATAGTTTTGTGGAAGTTGGAGCGCGTAATAACTCCTTTTCTGTAAGGTTTGCCAGTTGCCAATTCTTCTTTTCTGACAGAATAATTTGATAAAATTTCCAAGCCCGTCATACCAGTCATGGTTACCGGGGATGGCAAACATTTTTCGGTTAATTTTATCATCGGGCTGATGTTTTTTTGAAGCCGCGCTGAACGGAATTTTAAATCGTGTATCATACTCATTCATTGATGGGGTAGGATAAACCTGGTCGCCGCCGAGTATCAGCAATTGTCCGGCGGGTAAATCCCAGTTTGCGGAATCTGCAATCCGGTCACCCGAATAATCTGAATTTAAGGTCACTTTTAACGATTGCGCTACCAGGTCGGCAACTGTATAGGTTGAATTAAAACCGTCTCCGGTGTCAGAAACATAGTCAATCCAAATTTCGTCCAGTTTCTGCTTGCTTTCCGCATCAGTACTGCAATCAATCGATTTTTTCTCAGGGTCGAGCGCGGCCTGCAATTCACGGTTGTCGGCATAACTTGCGAAAGTTCCTGAAACCATAGCCTTGAGCGCTGTAGCATATAACTGGCGCGGATCGTACCAGTTAACCATGGTTGGCTGTTTATATTTTTCCGTCAGATTCATATTGTATTTTTTTACTGCCTGAATATTATTGGTTTTTATTTTCCATAGACTTCCTCCAAAATCCTGAATTTTTCTTTCCATTTGCCGAACCAGCCGCTTGAACTGCTCACATGAATGAATGGAACATTTTTTATGCGGCTCCATGCTTTCTGTTTTAATATGAACGAAATTGGCTTCGGCCATTTTTCGCTGGTGATGGTGCAATCGACTTTTCTAAATTCCATTCCGAGCAATAAATCATATTGACTGATCAAACTGAGCTGACATTGCATGTGAATAATCTCATCTTCAAAAACGAAATCGCATTCAAAAGTCAATGTTCTTTCGGCATGATTTACGGTCACTTTATTGTCGAATGTTGAAATCCGGTATTCGCTGTTATCAATTGAAACGGATGCAAAAGCACGTAAAACCAACTCATTGTTTACACTTCTGAAATTGAAATTGATGTTTAGCGAAAATTCAGCAGGCTGCTGTTTCCATTTAATTTTACCTGAAAACAGTGACCTGAAGATCAATGCCGCTCCCGGTTCATTCATCTGCGATGCCCGATAGTCGGGCGCTACCCCCCCTTCTGATTTTCGTTGCAGATAACTTTTTGCATCGGCATATCCCCGGTTGATTAATTCGTCTGCATTGATTTTATTGAACATTAAATCAGGATCGAGTGGTAGTGGGAACTCAGGTTTAATAACATGTAAAATGATCTTTTCACTCGCAGTTTTTTCACTGTTCAGCTTTTCCAATTGTTCAAACTCAAGCAGCAAACCTCCATTGGCGCTTATTTCGATCATGTGCACATACTGATTAAATGTGCCATTTAAATATTCGTGCGAGTTGCCAATTGCCCAAACTAACCATATTTCGTTCACATTCCGTTTGATGGCTTCGGTGATATTTGCATCTTTAATCCATACCGCATCGGTGTACCAATCGCCGTTAATCTTAATTGCAGGCATAAATATGGGCAACGACATTCCTGCCACCAGATGTTGAAGTGTTACATTTCTATTCGAGAAGACTTCAACTGTTTTCTTCGAAAAGTTGCACACATTAAAAGTGGCATCAATCGAAGTGTTTGAATTCATTCTGGCCACGTCAATCCCCAGGGTTGGGTAAACTTTATTGATCATTCCATCGGCGTCGCCAAAGGCGGCAAATGTTTTTTTCGAGAAATAACTTTTAAAAGGCAGCAGTGACGAAAAATTCATCACGTTTACCTTTCGCCAGCGCCTGCCCATGTCTTTAGCTACAATTCCTGAACTCAACATGGCCGTATTAAAAATTCCTCCTGAAGTGCCGTCAAAATGACTGAAGCTTAAACCTTCTTCTTCCAGCGCCGTGATTACGCCTGCCTGGTAGGCGAGGCGCGCGCCGCCACCGGCGAGTATCAGTGAACGTTTGATACCGGCAGAATTTACTCCAGCTATGATATTTTTAGGTGATAACATTTTGCATAGCCAGTTTTCGTGAATAAAAATAAATGACCACCACTCCCGCTAATTCAAAAGCAAGGAAGAAAAGCATCATGAAACTTGGAGTGCCATCCAATATTATTGACACAATTCTTGAAAGAACGCCAGCGCTCATAATAAAAATGAAAAGCCTGTTGAATTTCTTTTCACTGAATATATTTTTCACATACAGGATGGCAAAAATGCCAAATCCCAATTCAATGGCCCGGAGAAACCGATATTGGCTCAATAGGTTGATGCGTTGATAATCGGTTAAAGTGACTGTATCTAAATTGAATAACAGCCGGTGATCGAATTCAGGATTGATAAATGCGCCCCAGAAACCTGCAACGATTACCAATCCGATGTAGGAATAATAGAAAAAGTAATTAGCCGACCGCATCGCTTTTGATTGTTTTGAGATAATAGAAAAACAGTAAGCCAGATAATAAATCAAAAATGGCTACTCCGGCCGCAAGCGGAACAAATACCCCATTAAAAATTCCGATAAAAACGGCCGCCGAAGCGCCTAATTTTTGTAAGCCCGACCAGATTATCGTAACCCGGTTGTTCTCTTCGTTGTACAGGGCGTGAATCATCATTCCTCCAAACAGGAACATAAACATACCGATGGTGGCAAATAATTGCGTGGTGGTCGTGTCAATTTCGGCACCCACAAAATTCAGGACAAAGGCTGGCGCTATTGCTTGCATGGCGCCTGAAAACAATGTGGCAATTGAAATCAATAGAATGATGAGCCGGATATATTTTTTCATAGGTTACCGTTTACGCGCTTTGGCAATGAAATAATACATCGTAATTCCCCACATCACTGCCAGGATATAAAAACGCACATCATTGAAAAACATCCAGTCTTTCAATAATTCCTGAAGGACAGCCTGATCAGTTACACCAGCCTTAAATTGGTCGTTGATATCTTCAATAAACTTTTGTTGGGTTACCACCGGAACAAGCAAGCCAGGAATCCATGCCAGCGGGATCCAGCGGAATTTGGTTTTCCATTCGGTAATCAGCATGATTATCAGAGCAACCGCCATGATCGGAATGGAAATAAAGAAAAACTTAGTTGCTGTATCGGTTTGCGGAATAATTGCATCATAGTAATTACTCACATTTAATTTCGTCGGATAGTTTGGGAAAAAGAAAAAATGAAGTGTCCAGAACATACCGAGGTAGATTGACGAACAAAAAAAGATGTAAGCATTGTTGATGTCGAGTAGGGTCTGTTTAATTTTCATGATGAGGTCGTTTTAAATTTTAAATTTTTCGTAATCGGTAATGGAAGGCGCTTCCAGCCAATCTTCATTTAATCCCAAATTGAATACACTTTCAAATCCTTCGGGAGTGACTTTCTGTGGCTTATTTTCGTAGGTCATAAACCAGCATTCGAAATGATCGTCCAGAATACCAGTGGTTTCTGGCATGTACATCGTGAAAAATGGTTTGCTTTCAATTTTCAGTTCCTTTAAAAATTTAGTTCGGGGATGGTCGCCGATGAAAATCCGGCCAGTTGCCTTTTTCCCAAGCCTGATTCCGGCTTTCGATTTAAAATGAACGTACGAGGCCATCAGCATATTCCTGAAATGGCTGTAGTTGATCGCACTGAGGTTGATCGGGAAATTGTTCTTTTGTGGTTTATCTATTTCAATCCTGAAAGCAAACTGTCCGTCTTTTTCGTATTGCGAACTGACCTGACTATCGGTAATAATAAAATCGAGGTTTGCTTTATGTTTGGGCATTCCCCAGATTCCTTTTCCGCCTTTCACCGAAACTTCGGAACTGACCGGAAGATCAAGAATGAACTGACCGGTTTTATAAGTTTTCATCATCATGGCCGGAAGCATGGCCGGAGCAGGTTCTCTGCCTCTGGTTACAGCCAGCGCGATACTGTATTCAATGTATTTGCCAATGGTGGTAAAACGGTAATCTATGACCGTCACCATAAATACAGCCTTTCCAAATGCTTTAACCGGATGCAGCTCATTTCCGGGTAAAATGGCTTTTGCTTTTTCGTAGTCGCATAAAAAACCGGCCATTATTGCCGGCGATTTTGTTGCACCCACAGGCAGCTTAAAGGTGATTCCATCAACCATCGAATAGCGGCCTTCGTAATTTTTAATTCGTTTCGATACTGACATAATGATCTGTTTTATACATTTAATTCATCAATCATCACTGGGAAAATATCTTTGTGTGCATTCTTTCCCAGAAAGATATCCAGGTGACTATAAGTGTCATACACATGGATTTTGTGAAATCCGGGTTTCAGGGCATTGAAATATTCAAACGAATTAACCTGGCTTTTACTCCTGAAACATTTGTTGAGCTTTCCGGCAAAAAAGACAAAACGCGCATCGGTCGCCGGTTTTGTGTCAGCATAGTGTTTCGCACCATCAACCGAAACCAATGATCCGTTATGTACGCCTTTCCGGATATGCCTGAAAAAATGGATGGGCACCGGACCAAATTCATTACGAATCCAGTTTTTGGTTTCATTGCTGAGATTTTCCAGTTCCCACAATGCCGGAAATCCTGCGCCATAAGTAAAACTCACAAATTTGCCCACCCGGGTATCTTTTTCGAAATGGGTGGCAAGAACCAATGCCTTAAAAAATTTCGAACGTAAATCCGGAGCCTCGTCACCCCATCTAGGATTGAGGTAATCAGTTATAAGTCCTGCTATTTCAAGAATCACATCCAGTTTTACACGTGACCATGAAGGCACAACAGGATGAAGCGAAACTGCATTGGAAACAATGGTTGTAACCTGGGGCACCAAACCTTTGACTGCCGAAATCATGAAGCTGGTCGAACCCTGGCAATGAATTATGGCTTTGCATTGGTCGGCGCCGCTAACTTCACATACTTTTTGAATAGCAGCCGGATGGTCATTTTTCGCTACTATATCCAAATCCCATTTATTGGCCTGAAATTCGGTACTTGCCCGCCAGTTTTCGAGAAATACATCATAACCGGCATCGGCAAGCATATCCAGCAGGTTAACTTCATTGGGGGGATTGAAAATGTTGGCACGCACTCCGGCCCCATGCACCAGCATTACCGGTCCCCGATGTTTGGAGCGATCGTGTTTTAACCGCCACAAATTACATTCAAAACCATCACAGGCTTTAAAAGGAATAATATCAAACGTATGATTCGGCATAAGTTAATGCGGTTTACAGTAAAAAATTATAATGGACTATATATTATTGCATTTAATACAATGTTCGGTTTATAAAAATAAAAACACATCTTAATATCTTAAATTAAATTTCAATAAGCTATAAAATACTTAAGTTATTATTTATAGTTTGGAGCTATGGTTAACCTTGTTTCTTTTCCCTGTCATCTGAAGTAGGAGTAGCAACTGAACCCCTCAACTTCATCATTTTATTCAGGAGGTCGAACCAGAATGGGGCGCCTGGCGAGAGCGCCAATGCTGTAATTATCCAGCCTATAAGAGCGCTGACGAATATTCCCAACTCACGAGTAATGCCTTCATAAGAATCAGGCCCTAATCCAGGAAGGCCATTGCCTTTTTTGATGTCATTTTTTATCATCGGATCTGCTCGTTTGATTAAGGTATCTCTTCTGGCCAGCATGTACTGGTAATTTACCAGAACCAATGAATCTTCCAATTGTTTATTATGAAGTGCTTTATTTGAAGTAAGCTCTTCTTTGGTGTACTCAGCTAAGAATTTCTCATTATCTAAGACGGAAGAATTTCAGCATATACATGAGCTTCTCTTATCGGAGTATCCTTTCTTATTTTCCATTTGTATTTTACAGCAATGAAGCCAAGCGAAACCAGAAAAATGATGCATGACATAAATTGGCCGGTTGAAAAATTGCCAACCCATCCCCTGTTTTCATCGCCCCTGAAAAACTCGATCAGGAACCGGAAAATGGCATAACTCATCCAAAACAGAAAGAACAAAACGCCAGGTTTGAATAAATCTTTTCGCCATAACACCGAAAAGAGGATAAATAAGATCATCCCTTTCAGCACACAAAAAAGCTGAACCGGATGAACCGGCAGGGACAGTATATCTGCCGAACCAATCAATCCTTGATCCAGATGATCGAAATATGCATAACTGCCTTTTGGATATTGAACTGCCCAGATCGAGTTGCTCAAAGTGCCGTAATCGCAACCATTTAATAAGCACGCAAAACGCCCGACCATAGGCCCAATGCCGAGAACCGAAGCGATTACATCCAGATATTTCCAAAGCGAAATGTGATAGAAGAGACCATATAAAACAATACCTGAAATTCCACCAAGGTAAACTCCGAACGAAACCGTTGCACCGTTAAGCTCCAGTAATATTTCAGGATGATGCCAGGTGTAACTGATATTCTGGACCAGATAAAATATCCGTGCACCGAGCAATGCCGCAGCCGATCCCCAAATCGCAATTCCTGCCGCATGCCGGGTATCTAAACCGGAAGCTTTACACCGCTTCAGAAGAAAAATAATTCCCAATCCGAGCATGATGGCATACACCACTGCCGGATCGGGAATCAGATAGCTGAATATATCGGTATGGAAAAGATTATTAAAGTACTCAATGAGCCTTGGACGCATGGTTCAATTTAGTTGTTATACTTTTTTAGTCTTCCTTCTCCTGTAAACAATTAATCCAACCAGCGGCAAAAGTGGCACCAAAGCCATTGTAGAAGAGGAGGTAGATGCTGAAGCCGAACAGGAACAATCTTTGGTTCCCGTACCGTTTATGGCTGCCCGGCCCACCGGAACATCAACTCCCAGAAAATTATTCCCAGGCTGTACCGAGCTGCGGCTATTTCCTCCGGCGCCATCTCGGGTAGTGACTCTGTAATAAATATCAGTTCCAGCCTTCAGGGTATTCCAATCTGCAACGGGCATGGTATAAGTCGCTGTACCTCCTGCTGCTGATGCTACTCCGCCCAGCCATGCGCTGGTTATATGATTGACTGCAAAAGCTTCGTCATTGGCAAGCTCGATCTGAAATTGGGTGTTGAAAGGCAGGGCGCCGGATGTGACCACATTATTTCCTGCAAATGTATAGTCATCGCCCGTCCATACTGTAAAAACAGGACCGGCTGCACTGGCGCGGTTTAAATAGGAATGATCAATATCAATGATGGCATCTTTGGGGGAGAGAAAAATTCCTGCACGGGCATAACCTGCAAGTAATTTATGAATCAGGCGCGATGATTGATAAAGTGGCGCCAATTGTTTTAATAAATCCTGATTGGAATCATGAATGGCTTTCGATGAACCATCATTCAGAATACCGACACCGGCGGTAGTCATGGCTTTAATTGTATTCATGTTAATGCCCAATGTCCCAAAGCTGGTGGCATCGTTCATTCCCTGGCGCGAACTCCACTGTGCCCAGGCGGTTATTTGACCGGCCGAATGAATCTGATTTGATCCGCCTCCTGAATTTCGGTCTGGAAAAATGTCAGTCGCCTCTGCCTGTCGGGGAACAAATCCGCTTTGAACCGGTGCCGGACAATTGTGTGCCCACCATCCCCCAAAAATATCTGTATTAAAATTGGTACATGCCCAGAAATCTGCAAGTCCTTCGTTCATTGATCCGGTTATTGTGCCACCTCCAACACCATACTGCAGACCATTTAATCCGTGACCAAATTCATGAGCAATAACAGTTCCATCAATCGCCGAATTGAATAATTGACTGCAAGCTACGCTGTTGCCTGTAGTAGCTCCACCAATGCCAAATGCCATGCTCGAACAGGCATTGTTGATGCCAAAACCGCATGGATTATTATCATTGACCGAAACCGTTAATGCCGGAAACACTTCACTTCCCAAAAGCATATATATTTGCCGTTCAAAAGAAATGTTGGCAAAAGCGTTTACCTGCTGAAATTGACCATTATAACCAGCCTGACTGGTTCTTTCAATGGTGGTGCCGTTAATCGGCGCTACGTTAAAATTAGCGGTACCCGAACCATCGTCAGCTACAGTAACAACCCCTGCAGTACCATCTGTCCCGTCATTGGTCAGGGTAAGCACGCCGGTCAATCTCAAGGTATAAACGCCACCGGCTGGCGCATCCACCTCAAAAGTCAATTCCCTGGTTGGCGAATTGGGGTCGGGATTGAAAACTAATCCTTTTGCTCTGTCGAAAAAGAATAATGGCAACAATTGTAGCACTTTCCCGGTTTCAGCATCTATCCAAACCTGGTATGGTCCATCAGAGGAAACTTCTGTTTTCCATGTAAATTTAAACCCGTCGGCATAAGGAAGCAAAACAATTTCGCCTTTGTTGGTGGCTTTCAGCTCTTCCAATTTATTTTCTTTCCTGATTTGGGCCATAGCTTTTACAGTGGCCTCCTTTAAAGACAGAGCTTTTCTGTTTGTTGGTTTTACGGTGTTGTAAAACTTGCCAAGAAGGGACACAAATTCATTTTGGTTTCGGTTATTAATACTAATAGCAGTATTGTCAATGATAATATCTTCAAAATATTGGTCAAAGCGGAAAATGGAAATAGTAAGGTTCGACTGCTGCTTTAACTCATTGCCCAATTCGTTCAGCATATTATCTGAAGATGTGCTTACATCTTTCATTTCTTTTTTTAGTCTCTCCATTGTGGTTTGCTTGCCTAGCCTGATCTGCTCGTCAATGTAGGTGGCATCCGATTTGGCCGTTGTTGCATTAATGCCCAACCGGATATCCTTATCTACACGTAAGGGGCTTTTCAGCGATTCAAGGAAAGTGGAAACCATTCGTTTTGCATCATCGGGCGCTTTTACATTTTGTCCGCTGATATTGATCTGAAAATTCTCTCCTTCATGCGTAGGAAGCTGTCCGCCTGCATTTTTGAACGGCAGTTGTTCCATCCTGTATTCCACTGCGGGTCTTTTTTCTTCAGGAACATATACCTGTTTGATTTTATAAGGAGATTCGACAGCTTGTTGTGCAAAGGCAGCCGAACCAGCAATTGCCAGCATCATCAGGAGGCTGGCAATCATTTTTAAATTAGCAATGTATTTCATAGTTGTTTGGGTTTTTAATGAGTTTTTTTTGCTTATTCTTTTCTGATTTCAGAAAATATCGCTTCATTTTTGAGAGTTAAACCCTGCAAGGTTTCAAGAGACTTCTGAAATTTAATTTTTATCGTTCCAAAGGAACCAACGGTCGGTAAAATGAATGCAAAAAAGACTTTCTTTTGTCCCGAACGGGACAATCCCTTGACTGGGATTCAGCTTTTTTACCGACCGATTTTCCCTACGGGAAATTTTCAAACAGTTTCTTGAGCCTTGCAGGATTACTAACAAAAAATATTGATTTTAAAATCAATCATCAACCTTTACAGAATGACAACCAATCTTCAATATTGTCATGCTGATTTTCACCATCTGTAAGTTTTAGTTCAACTGAAAGCCAAACGGTGTAAGCACATCTTCTTAATGTATCTACCGGGACTAAGGCCGGATTGTGCAACTCTGTCGCTGTTCCAAAGGTTTCAGCTACCGACCCGACTGGTGCAATGTTCTCAATCGAATAAGGCCCGCCAGGTCCGTATAAAGTCAGGCTCACTGCTCCCATATTTGGGTTCGCTGCCGTATAATTTACGTGAATTGCATTGGTGATGGGTGTGCAACCAGCGCCTCCGCCTATCAATTCCTGAAGATCAATACAGGCAACGCCCATTTCGTTCGAAACCTGAGGCATCCAGGAACCAAATTGAGGAACATTCTGATACACGGTGTTGAACATGGCAACCGGAACGGATACACCGGCAAAAACTTCAGAAGCGGCATTGCCCACTTCCCGCTTGACCATCCGTATTTTGAAATACCTGTTTTGCCTAAGAGGGGCTATTGTAGTTGTGGATTGGCCTTGTACCAGCCCGGCCATATTTACAGTTGCGCCATTTAGCGAAGCTGTATTCAGGCTTAACAGTTCGCCGTTAATATTTGGGGCAAAATTAGCTGCCTGCGGTACGGCGATCCATCCTGCTGCATCTACTCCTCCGCTGACATTGCCAACTTTGTAGGGTACAATTGAAACCGGATTCATCACATCACCTGTCAAAGTGAAGAAAGAGCCAATTTCGGCTTCGCACATTTGCGGGGCTAGCACTTTTTTCCATGCACCGATTTCAGCGCCACCCGGGCCAACTGTTTCAATGGTTTCAAAACTGTACTCCATTGCCACTCCGTTTAATGTTTTGCTGAGGTTTCCCCGTAATTTAATGCAACTGAAAAATGCCTGTCCTGAAGGGGTTTTTCCTGTTAAAAGCGAAATTACATTGGGATCAGCGCCTGCAACTACTGCGTTGATAAAATGATTGCCATTGTTCCCGATTTTTGTAAACGAAGCAGGAATTCCGGGATCAGGAATCTTAATATCCTTCAGGCATAATTCGACACAAAGACAATAACCAACATTTTTTCTCCGGTTGGCGGCTGTTTCTCCTTGTATGGCTACACCGTTGTATTCATATTTGAAATATACATCAGGCCCGCTGTGGAAGGTAAGTGGCAAACCCTTATCCGTTTCAACATTGATAAAGGGCGATAAAAATGTTTTTTTGAAATCAACTGATGTATAATCAATCCTGAAATGTCCGTTTGAATCTGTGACGGCGCTTCCCAGGTTATCATCGGTAATGAAATCGGCATCCCAGGCTGTTATTGTAACATCAGGAATAGGGGTTTTAGTGCGACAATCAACCATGCGGCCACAAATTACCCAGGCATCAAAATATTTGCCCCTGATTAAGCACCACCATTTGGTTGGGATACAATATTCCCATTGGAAAAAATAATTTTCCCGTTGTTTATCTATTCTCCACTCCGGAAAAACAGTTGTCAGATGAATTTGGAGAGGCTCTTTGATGGGTGGTTTGGGTGGAATGCGAGGTACAGTTCCGCAGACAAAATCAATATCAAAGGCTGTTTTGCTGTACTTTTCATCCAGCTCAAATGTGTAATTGCCTTTTTCATCGGTTTTGGCAGTTGCTATCAGCAAATCTTTTCTGGCTGCGGCTTCTTCTTTTGTAACGAGACGGAATGTGTCTTTTGTATCAGCAACGACGTGGCTTATTACATTTTCTTTTTGCCAGGGAAGGTAAAGGCGCACTTCGTTGTTGGCAAGGGGTTCAAAACATTCTTCACAAAGATGACCGCAGAGCTTTCCTCTAAGATAATATTTCATAATTCTCGTGTTTTTGTGTTTCGCCTACTCTTTTTTCGGATTTTCGGTTGCTTCCGTTGTTATTGTTTTTTTTATGTTCTCATTTAAAATGAAAATCACATCAATCCATTATAAGAAATGGAATAAAAGGTATCCAATCAATACAGCCAAGGCGATTGCTACCGCACCAACACTAAAATTGAAAGTAGAATTCACATTGCAGGAGTTTTTTATATCCTGTCCATTTCTGGTCATCCGATTCTTATCTGTATTTTCCATTTTGAGTTAGTTTAGATATAAACACAATGTTTGCTCCAGCGAACTACCGAAATCTGCAAACTGGTAAGAACCGGATTTGCAACAGGAGTGGATCCGTTCATCAGGTTATTGGTGTCTGAATCATGAGTCAACCAACAGGCATGGCCCATTTCGTGAGCTGCAACAAAAGCCTGGTCGGTGGGTTTTGCTTCTATGACCACATAATTGTGCGTTGACGTAAAACTGCATCCATTTGTATTAACAGGTGTGACATCCTGCACGATGAACACTAATATTTCGGCTCCCAAACCAATAACACGCCTGAAACTATCGGTGAACTTACAGGTAGCGGATGCTATTTCAAAATAAGAGCCAGCAAGCCACCAGTCATTAAAAAATCCACCTGCATCGCAACCTACAGACAATCCTGCTGCTGGTGGGGTAATTCCTGTTTTACAGATCCCTGTAAAAATCAGATTGATGTTACAGGTAGTATCATAAAATGTAATTGCTGAATTTACCTGCCTCATAATATCAACATCGGGTACTATCTGCACTCCCCCCACCGAAGGGACAACCACTCCAAAGTACATTTTTTTGCGTGGACGGATACCTAACAGGGATCCTAAAAAGTCAATCAGCCCTACTATGCGCCAAATGATTTCTGTTACCCAATTCAATATGGTCCGCAGAATACCTCCAATTATGGGAATGCTCAGTACTAAATTGACAATAAAGCCAATAACATCCAGAATGACATTAACAACCTCACAAACAATTCGTGTCACCCATTTGCCAACAGTTACTATTACCCATCGGATTACTTTGACAAGAACCCATACCAGCCAGCAAAACCATTTATTGCAACAAAGACACCACCAGTTGCAATCTTGTTCGCGGCATCGCCTTTCCTGCCTGTTTTCCCATTCCTCAATTGGTTGTTCAACTTGTTCTTCAATCCATTCCTGAACTTCACGACATACTCGTCCCATATTGTATGTTTTTTTGATTAGTTAATATGATCTTATTTGTTTCAAAGTATTGATATTTAATCTTTCATGTAAATGACGCGAAAGATTAATGAGCTTCCGGCGGGCGCGAAATAAGCCTATTCCTTTTCCGGTTAAAGCTGCAAAAAGTGTAATGCCGGCACACCATACAATCTCATGCAATGTAATGGCCGTAATTTTTCCTCCGGAAATAAAATAACCAGCCACCATTATTACTAAAGTCAGGTTCATAAAAATGCTTCCGGTTTCACAACCGCATGCGTTGTGAAAACCATTTACCTGATCGCTTATCTTCTGGTTCTCGTCAGGTGAAAATTCTGACAGGTTAAAGATGTAAGTTCTCAGTTCATTATCGAATTGAATCTTTCGTAATGAATTTGTCCATTCTTTGAAAGTTGTCAGGTCATCAATAATAATCTCCTTTCTTGTTCGGGGACTTGTCTTATAATCCATTTTTCAGTTCGTTTTTTTGTATGGTCAACTTATTCAATCAGCTTCTCTCAATCAGGGCATAAAATTCCCGGTATTGATCCACTCATTTTTGATCACCGACCACCAGTCTTCGGCAAGACCTTTTAATACATATTCATACGGAAGCCAGCCGTAACCATTGTCGCCCCAGTCTGTACCCCAGGAGTTCCGGATTAGCAATGCCCCGACGGTTTCTTTTGCCCCCACCGCATTATTTTTAATTTTCATTTTATCGTCATATCCGGCTGCGATAATCGCGTGACCCCCCAAAATTTTATCTCCTTTAACCGGATAAGGGATTTTTCCTCCCGAATCGGAAGCCTGATTAATTGAACTGTAAACTGTAAATCCGAACATGGATGGGAGTCCTACTGCTAAAGTGTTTTTGATTTGGGTAAGCAAATCTGATGCCTTTATACCGGGTGGGTCGAGCCTGTAATAGCTGATTGATTGATAATTTTGGGCAAAAGCATAACAGAAGGCCGAAGGTTCAATGTCAAAATCAGCAATATTATAAGGCCAGTATTCTTCAGGCGGAATACCAAAAAGTACCATTGCGCCCATTGTACTGCGAAGAAAAGCTCCGTTATCACCAGATTCGTGCATAAGGTTTCGGGTCGTTTTATAAAGGAAGAGCCTTGAAGCATCGGTATGCTTTCCAAACGCCCGGCGTTCGAAATACTCAACCAGTCCAACTCCGGCATTGGCCGTGCATGATCCCAGATCACCCTGATCTTCGACAGGCGAAAACCAACTGGTTAGCTTAACTGATGCAGGTAAAGAAGCCTTGTTCTGTTTTTCAAAGCCTGTTTTCTCAAGCATTTGTTTTACTGAATCTTCTTGTCCCAATTTTTTCAGACGATCAGATATAGTATCATTCTCAACAGTCATGTCCCTGAAATCGGGATAATCAGGCAACCAGCCCATGGCTAATCTCCTGCGCATAAATATTCCCATAATTACCTCCTTTTAAAAAGTTATTCTAAAAAATATACTGACGAATAAGTCCTGTACTGAATTTCAATTGGTAAATAATTGTTCTTCAGCTTCGTATAAAGTTACGTCCTTAATGTACTCTGGCGCAATAGCACGAAAGTGTCATATAACGGGCAGCAGATTTCAGGGCTATCAGAATTTCAGACGGGCAAACCAGACGAGTATTGGCTATAAATATTTGAATCCGGAATGCCAAATTGTAGTGGACTGGAATTTATTTTCAGCATGAAAATCAATTCTTGTGGAATTTAGGGTTACTTATACCGTATTTTAAGGATTAATAGATGTAAACGGTTCGGATTGCATTCTATAGTTTTTTTAGGATTAGTTAAAGCATTTCATAAATATGGGTAAAAATAAAACCCTGACTTTTTCAGACTTGGATCATGGTGTGATCAATGACCATACTGATGACAGAAAAACTTTTCCAAACAGGAAAAGAAGAGTCCGTGAATTGCCCGTCAATAACCCAAATCCATTTTTTGACATTTGTCTGATTGATTATTCAGGAAGGCAGTTCTCGTGTACCCACGGAAATTGCCAAAAGCATAGTGTTTGTTTTAAGAATGGCCGCCTGCAGGAAAGTCTTGATTTCCATGAACTTCATTTTCATGCTGAGGATAGGATGCTTTGGTGCGAGGAAGCTTTTCCGGATCTGATGAAGTTTTTTGATTCGGTATCGTCCTGGGATTTTCCGGATTACCGGTTTGTTTTCAATCACCGGTATATCCGGAAGGATGGGAGCATTACCCAGTTTATGCATGAGGGTTCCATAGTCTTTCCCGAAGATCAGTTGTTGCCGGTTCTGAACCTGAAGGTATTTTTTGAAATAACTGATATCAAAACTGATGAAACTATTGTACTGACTATTTTCCAGTACACTCCGGATCAGGGTTATCAGAAAGTTTTTACCAAAGAGTATGGAAGGTATAACAACTCACTTTTAACGCAACGGGAGATAGAGATTATCAGGCTTTGCCATGAAGGGCTGAGCAGCAAAATGATAGCAGAAGAACTGAACCTGAGCATTCATACCGTTAAAAATCATAAGCGCCACTGCATGGACAAAACTTCAACACACAATATCACCGAACTGATCCATGTTTGTTTAAATAATCATTGGCTGTAAAACCTTAAAGATGATCAGTAATATTGAAAATCATTGGATTATTAGTCTGAACAAAAATAATTGGCTGAGTTTTCCAACAATACGAGTTGTTCTGCTATTTCTGCATTCTTGAAGATTTTTTTTGCAGCTATTAATTGTTCATTTTGATTTTGCGAGTGATTTTTATACGTTTCCCACTCAGGAAAATAATCTTCTGCCTGATTTCCCCAACACTCCCATCCGGGTCTTGATCCTCTGGCGAACATTTCAAGAAATGGACCCTTACTACATGATTCTATCAATTCATATTGCTCATCAGGTTTTCTACTATGTTCTCTTTTCTGTTTTACAATCATATTTTCCTGAGATCTTCCAGGATCGAGAGTTCTCGCGTTTTTCCCTCGTGTTCCAAATAGGATTATTTCAGTTACATTTCTAAAATAGAAGCCAACACCCCGTCTATCTGGTCCTCCGTCTTTTCTTATTTTATACCAAATCAAGTTTGTTTTATATGTAAATCCCCATGCGGCCATGACTTCTAATCCTTCTTTTAGCAAGGCATTAGGAACCCATAAATACAAATTAGCAGAATCCGTTGCAAAATCTTTAACTGGAATGCTTTTTATTTCATCAAGTGATAACGTTGTGTATCTTGATAACCTCTTGTGTTCTGGAGCCATTTTCCCAGTTCTATTTTGAAATTGCCAAGGTGGATCGGCAAGAATGGTCGCAAATTTCTTCCCAACTAAGCGCACTTTAAAATCATCTGCAACAGAAATAATTTTATTCATTATTTGTCATTAATTTTGTTTTTATTCCAAAAACTAAAACCGGACACCCTCCATTCCGACCTGCTTCAAGCCTTGGAAGCAATTTTCCCATATGAGTCGTGCTTGCACCATATTTATGATTTATTCCTAATTCTTTAAAAAGTGGATCCAACTCATTACTTCTCGTTACAAGGACACCGACGCTAATTGCATTGTATTCAAAAAAGGCTCTAAAAGCATATAAATCTCTGTCAAACGTCTGATCTTTACTATTCCATTCGAGATCAAATGCTACACGATGTTTTAAGTAGTCAACTAAATGAGAACCATGGCTGATTGAACTTTTTAATTCTCTTGATTTTCCTTTAATCTCGAATACTTCGAGTTTTGCCTCTAAATTTTTTTCATTCCACCCCATTGGACGTAGAATATCAGAAAATAATTTAGGTATTTGACTCTCGTTTCCTCCAGAAGCTAAAATATCTTTCATGGAAAAACGGAAACTTCTCAACGCAGTACAAATTTCTTCAAACTCAATAGGAAAATCCTTAGCTAGAATTGTTGAAGCATGTTTAAAATCATGTACTTCATAAAGGTCTTGTAAGTCTTCAGGTATATATTCTTTCCAACTCATTTAAGTAATATAATATTAGATCTATTTATTGCAATATTACTCCAATTTTTCGTTCAGGGCAAATGGAGTCATGATTAAATTCCTCTACTTTTGTTTCCTGAAAAATTCCCATTCAATGATAAAAGTATTGTTTGTATGTCTGGGCAATATTTGCAGGAGTCCCAGTGCGGAAGCAGTTTTTAATACTTTGATTGAGAAGAATGGACTCGGAAGCGAGTTACAGTGCGATTCGGCTGGTACTGCGGCCTATCATGCGGGCGAACCTGCCGATTACAGGATGAGACTGTTTGCAAAGAAAAGGGGGTACCAACTGACCAGCATTTCAAGGCCTTTTAATCCGAAGGTTGATTTCGACAGTTTTGACAATATCATTGGCATGGACAGCCAAAACGTACGCGATTTGAAAACAATGGCCCGAAATAAAACTGACCGGAAGAAAATTTTCCTGATGACTGATTTTTGTTTTACCGATAAATACGATTCAGTACCTGATCCGTATTATGGCAGCGACGCGGATTTCGGATTGGTTTTAGATATTCTGGAAGATGCCTGTGCGGGGCTGATCCGTAAGCTGCATCAAAGCTGATCACAAATCTGTTGACCCGAATTAGCCAATCGCGGCATCCAGAATACGCTCAACATGAATTTTGGTGGTATTAAGCAATTCAATGTCTTCCATATCGCTGGTTTTCAGCAACAGTGGCAGCTCAGTTCCACCAAGAATCAGGCTATCTATCTGGCCTTCATTATACATCCGGTTGGCTATAGACAACAACCGGCTTTTCGATTCAGGAAGGAAACGGCCCCGGACAAGTTCTTCCATGTATATTTTATGTATGTATTTTCGCTCGTCGGGCATGGGGGTAATAATTTCCATTCCCGATGATTCAAATCCGTCCTGAAAAAACTCTCCTTCCATGGTCGAGATGGTACCAAATAATCCCAGTCTGCAATAACCCTTGGATTGTGCATAGGCAATGGTAGAATCAACAATGCTGACCATCTTGGTCTTTACACGTTTTTCCAAAGCTTCGTAAACCAGGTGCGGTGTATTTGAAGCCATAAAAATCACTTTGGCCCCGGCTTTTTCAAGAACGAATATTTCTTCTGACAGATAATCAACCAATTCATCCAGTTGATCGTTCGAAATCAGGCTCAACATATGCGTCATATTAATACTGTTGATGATGATGGACGGATATTCACGTTGTCCGGTGCGTTCCTGAAAACGGGAAATGATTCGCTGGTAGTAATCAACAGTTGATGCCGGGGCAATTCCCCCAATCATTCCAATGGTTTTTACTTGTTTTAGCATACTCGAAACAGTTTATTGAGCGTAAATGAAAGTTGTTCTTTTTATCTTCTAACCCCCTGAACGTTTGACCTGGTAATTTTCGCTTTTCAGAATTTCAATTACTTTGTTACAAAAATCACCCTGAATCAGGATTTCTCCATCTTTGGACGAACCGCCAACTCCACATTTGGTCTTCAATTTTTTAGCTAATGCTTTTAAATCGTCGTCGGTACCAATAAAACCAGTAATTAGCGTTGCTTTTTTACCGTTACGTTGCTTTTTGTCGAGCTGAACATGCAAATCCTGCCTGTTTGGTGGCAGCGTTTCCGATTCATCCCCGGCAGTACTTTCGAATCGGAAATCAGGATTTGTAGAGTAAACCATCCCCAGCCTTTCTTTCCAGTCGTTAGCCATTTTTCCTGAAATTTGCGGTCAAAGATAGCAGATTTTAAAAATGATTATTTTTTTTACCACAAAACTTCTTCCAGAATTTTTCCGGCACAATAATCGGGAATAGGTATTTTTAAAATCTCTAAAATGGTAGGCAACATATCTTCGCCTTTAATCTGGCCTCTGATGTGCGTGTTTTTTACTGAATTTCCATGCATAATAAACGGAATGTTCGCATTGTCGTTATAAATGGTGCGCTGATATTTATACACCGGTTGCCATCCGTCTTCGAGCTGGTACAACACATCGCCCGATCGTTTGAAATTGTATGAATTGGCAATTACTGCAAGCTGTCCTTTGGTATAATCGCCCTGCTCAAAAGATACGGAAGGTAAGGCGATTTTTACCCCTTCAAACTGATTGATAAAATTGGCTGTTTTGGTCTGGATATCCTCAAGTTGAATGTTCTTCTTTTCGAGCAGGTCGCGGTCGAAATAGAGTTGCTGGTCGCCGGCAACCTCAATCCAGTCGCCCTGTCCATAAGTAATATTCAGGAAGGACTTTAGCAGTGCAATGGCGCTTTCGGGAGAGAAAGTACCAACTGGCATGTTGAATTCTTCTTTCAGATATTCAACCGGATAAACCGATGAGCAACCTGAAGTGAGCACCACCAATGAGTTTCCTTTACCCAATGATTTATCAAGAAAACCCAATAACAAAGCAATGTCCTGATCAAGTCGCAGATAGATGTCTTCCATTTCGACCGATGCAGGACCAAAGGAACTGTTTTCATAGTCCATTGAGGTAAAGGTGACCGTCAGAAAATCAGGATACTCGTCGGTACCAAGCTTTTCAGCATGGATCAGATTGACCGCAAAATCTTTCACCATAGTATTCCCGTAAGGTGTCGTTTTCAGGAATTTAAAGTTTCCGGCTTTATCTTTAATTTTTTTCAGATCGTACGGAAAAGTGTTCCATTTGTCGTAATACCCTTTTTCAAGAATATAATCATCGGCCAGGCTTTCCTCGTAGCTTTTAACAGGCAAAAGGGTCGTCCAGTCGCGTTGGGTATATGTTTTGGCAAATTGTTTTTCGTTGAACTGGCGCACCCATTCCGGAAAAATATCAACATAATACGAACTCGAGATCATGTTCCCGTTCTGGGTGTCGAACCAATATGCCCCGTTGGCAGCATGTCCGGCCGAGAGCACTGCACTGACATCGTTCATGGCCACACTGAATACTTTCGATTTGTTGCGGGTATTGATTTTGATGAGGTCGCCAATAGTTGGCGAGAGCAATTTGGCCGCTGAACGCTCGCCTTCCTTCGAATCGCTTCCAACCGTGATGAAATAATCATCGTCAATGCAGTTGATTTCCTTTTTTTTCAACCGGTCATACCAACTGTCGTTCACAATTCCATGTGTTGCCGGATAAACACCTGTGAAAAGGGTTGCCGTTCCGGTTGATATTTTCTGAACATGCAAATCGAGTTGGGCATTTGAGAAAACGGCCCCCTCGTTTACCAATCGTTTAAATCCACCTTCCTGAAATTTATTCCAGAACCGCGACAGATAATCGGTACGCATCTGATCAACCGAAAGTACAACCACTATTGGTGGAATAGTGGCATTGTTGTTTTTAGTGTTCTGGGCAGTAAGCGAATTTCCGGCAAGAATTATCAGAAAAATGGAAACACTCAGAATATTTAGTTTTATCATGTTTGGTTCAAATTTGAGTGACAAAAGTATAGATTATTCGTTGAAAACATCTCCAATTTTTTTTTGAGTATCTTTGCATCACTCAAAAATTTCGTTTTTGCGACGATTAATCCTGATTTTAAGATGTTAACAGATGACACCTACTATGTTTCAGAATATTTTCAGTCTATTCAGGGTGAAGGAAATTATTCAGGAGTGAACAGCCTGTTTATTAGGTTTCAACATTGCAACCTGCGTTGTAGCTGGTGCGACACCAAATACACCTGGAACAAACATTCGGGGGCATACAAACTTTTTACCCAAACTGAGCTTAAAGAGATTATAACCGGGAATATGGGCACGAATGTAATCTTTACGGGAGGCGAACCAACTTTATACCGATTGGATCAACTGGTAGTTTCTGATATGAAGTTTCATGTTGAAAGTAATGGAACCATAATCCCTAATCAGGCATTAAATATCCAAATGGAGGATGGTTCGGTTTTTTCGCGCATGGCTATGGATGAAAAGGTCATCTCGGAATTTAATTGGGTCATTTCACCAAAACTTTCGAATTCTTTTCAGGAAATCAATGAGGAAGCCATTGCTTTCTGGGCTAATAATGATTGGTGTATATTTAAATTTATTGCCAGGAACAGAAAGGATCTGATCGAAATAAATGCCTTTGCTGATAAGTATGCCATCGCCAGAAAAAAGGTATTTGTTGGTATCGAAGGTACAACCCTGGCATCGCAGATTAAGCCTGAATTGGTTGATGACATCATTAACTTTGGATTTAATTTTTCACCACGGCTGCACGTGATGATTTGGCGTAACGTGCATGGAAAATAAAAGAACAGAATTTTAAGCTGCAATTATGAAATACATCATTCACAAAGAATTTACTTTTGAAGCGGCTCACCGTTTATTGAGAAATTACTCGGGCAAATGCTCCAACAATCATGGGCATTCATTCAGGGTGAAATTATCACTTGAAGGATCGGAGTTGGACGAAAAGGATATGCTGATTGATTTTAAGGAAACTAAAGCTTTAAAATCATGGGTTGACGATACCCTCGATCATGTTACCATGCTTTGGGATGAAGATCCTTTGGTCAAATATCTGGAAGAAACAGGCAATAAGGTGTTTCTGACCAGGAAGAACCCAACATCGGAGCATCTGGCCGAAATTATTTTACAGAAAGCTTGCCAGCTATTTGAGGACTCCCGAATAAAAGTTCATTGCATAGAAATAAACGAAACGTGTACTACCGGTGTAAAAATCTATTCCTGAGCAGTATTGTTATTTTCAGGCCGTTTTCCGATGCCGTCAGTAAAGTGAAAACACTCAGAATATTTAGTTTGATCATGGTTGGTTTAGGTATTTGATCGTCCGTTTGGCTTCCAAACGGTCTTTCCTGCCCGACTTCCAGTACATGCTGGTCCAGTTCCCCCTGCTATCGTATTTGAAATAAATATCCTGAATTTGTCCCCTTCCGTATTCCTGTATTTCGGATAAAAGGTCAATGGAATAATGGTCAACCAGTCCTTTTTCGTTGTAGTAATATTGGATGGAAGTGCTGAACCCTGAAGAAATATCTTTCCGGTCAATCCGTACGAGCCTGTCTAACGCATCGTATTCCAAACTGCATTTTTCGCCTGAAGCCGTATCGCCGTTTATCAGGATGATGTGACGGATAAATGCAGTTAACTTCTCCTGCTTGTACTCTGCATTAGTCTCAAATAGAAATAGTTCTTTTTGGCTTTCCAGATCATTTTTAGACCAGAAATTAACTTTTTGGATACGCCCTTCCGAATCAGTAAAATTTTCATATTCAATGGTATATTCTCTCAGTCCTGAACTATAATCCCTGATGATTTCGTTTTTCAGTATTCTGTTTCCGGTCGGTTCGGTCCGATACCAGCATTCGTTGCGGACTTTTCCCTTGAAAGTTACTGTTCGTTTGGTCAGTATGGAGTTTTCGTCGAACAGGTAGGTGTATTTCCAACCCGAGAACTTTCCCGGTTTAAAAACCCCTGAATCTTTTCTGAAAGTTGTCAGTTCTTTGCCGTACCTTTTTTCTACCACTTTTTTAATATTTCCCCTGAATTCGGGCACCTTCGGGAATAGTTGCCCAAAGGTGATGAAGGGGATAAAGATTAAAAAGTATATGGTAATGATCTTCATGAATGTTGAACAGGTTAACAATCTGTTTTCAAAGATATTCAAAACAGATAACCAATGACGCTATTTTTAAGAATTTCATGAATTGATATTTTCAGGTTGGAAATCCACCTGCCTGGCTCGGATTCATCACAAATATCCCCATTTGTTGGGATTGTGGCAGTGTTTCTCTCACTGTAGTTTTGCCACTGTAAAATCAATTAAATGTGCGAGCGATGAAGAAGTTTTTGTTTTTAGTTGTCGGAGTCATGTTTTCGGCGTTTTCATTTGTAATGGGCCAGTGTCAAATTACCGGCAACCTGATTGATGAAGGAAATGAAGCCGTGCCCTTTGCCAATGTCGTGCTTACCCGAATTGGCGATAAGTTTTCAGTGGCCACGTTGTCGGATGATAAAGGTTATTTCTGCCTGAAAAATATTCAAAAGGGAATGTATCAGCTAAATGCAACGATGCTTGGTTTTGAAATCTGGACGGGGTCAATCACTGTAACTGATGATGCTACATCCGTTAATCTTCCTGATATTACAATGAAAGTTTCTGTCACCAATTTAGCTGAAGTACTAATAACTGGCACTTCCCACATCAGCGAGATCAAACCTTCAATGATCAAATACAAAACCAGTTCGCTTATTTCGCAAAGCGGCGGTACGGCTGGCGATATCCTGAAAAATATGCCTTCGGTAGCCATGGGCGGAAGTCCGGGGCATAACCGCGACATCCGTTTTCGCGGCCTCGGCAATGCTTATACCAAAGTACTGATCAATGGCCGGGAATCCGGACTTAGCGGGAACAACCGCGAAACAGTGCTGGATCAGATTCCGGCTGCCAGCATCAGTCACATCGAAATTATGGCCGTTCCGGGTGCAGAATATCAGGGCGAAGGAATTAACGGGATTGTAAACATCGTGCTGAAAGACAATGCGAATTTCGGACTTCATGGAAAAGCCGAGGCAATGGGTGGAAACCACAACGGAACATCGGGCGGTTTTTCGATTTCGAATAAAACCGAAAAGCTGAACCTGTTTGCCAATTACGATTTTTTGCACCGGAATTTACCGAAACCAAAAGATAAACTGAAAACCGATTTCAGTAACGGAAAAGTTACTCAGGTGGAAGATTCATACGAATTGGAAAGCAAGAATTTCACCAACCACAACCTGCGTACCGGAATTGATTACTTACTGAACCCAAAAACAAAACTAAGCGCTGAGTACATTTTTGGGTATCAGCTCGAAGACAAAGACCGCTCACTGGAATATACCCGAACCGACGGCGCGGGAAAATTTAAATCGGCAGCCCGGGAATTAAAAACCGAGTACAAACCCAATACCTACCATCAGGTTTATGGCGCATTCGAGCACACATTTGTTAGGCAGGCCAAACTGTTAATTAATGCCAGCTACCAAACTGAATCGCAAAAGAAAACAGAAGAAAAAGCGACTTACGCGTTGACACAGAAAGGGAAATGGGCCAATTTTCAGCCTGCGCTGGAAAATAAATACGAAAATCAGAATGGGGAGAAACTCCTCTGGAATGCCACACTTTCGAAAATTAAACTTGGAAAAAGCCTGCTAAATGTTGGATATGCTGGCGAAGCCGATTCCAGGACTTTCAACAATACAACTGACAAGTTCAACTATAAAGATACCACCTGGACCAAGTCAAGCAATGGGTTCGATAACTTTAAGGTGAACGAAACAACTCATGCCTTTTTTGTAACCGACGAATACAAACTAGCTTTCCTAAAACTGAAAGCCGGATTGCGCTTTGAGACAACCAAAACTGATGGCAACGCACAAACAACCGATCTGAATGCCTCTAAATCATACAGTTTGTTGCTTCCTTCGGCAACTGCTACAATTAACATAGACAAAACTCAGTACCTGACCGTGAATGTCGGTCGCCGCATTCGCCGCCCCGGGTTTAAAGACCTCAATCCATTCACTGAGCAAAAAGAACCCACCAAATATGCCAAAGGGAATCCGGAGTTGAAACCCGAAAAAGCCTGGGCTTACGAGTTGGGATACCTGAAAAACTTCAGCAAATTTAATGTGGGCGCTAACCTGTTTTACCGCGATATAACTGACGTGATCCAAAAGACGATTACTGAAGACGAAAACGGCATTGTGACCGAACAACCGCAAAATACCGGTCGCGCTTATGTGGCTGGTTACGAACTGATGTCAACCATCAAGCCATTCGATTTCTGGCAACTGGCTTTGAGTTTTTCACGGTTTAAGTCTGAAATTACCAGCGGCGCTTATTCCGGCGATGCCTTGTCTGATCAGTACAAATGGTCAGGAAAAGCAATCACCGATTTTACCCTGCCGAAGGGCTGGTCGGGGCAAGTTTCGTTCAACGCTGTTGGCCCTAAAATTTCGGACTCCAAAGAAGAAAGCACCATTTGGTTTGCCGATCTGGGCGTTGAAAAACGCTTCCTGACCAACGGTGCATTGACTTTCAGAATGACTGATGTGTTCGACAGCCTTGTGAAACGCAAAACCGAACGCACCGACAAATCGACGACTGACGAAACCGAGTACGGTTTGGGGCAGGTATTTTTAGTAGGATTAAGCTGGAAATTTTAAAACGATAACGATGTTCTCATTTAAACAAATTCGCACACTTCACAAATGGCCGGGAATACTTTTCCTGTTTCCCGCTTTCCTGATCAGTATCACTGCTATTTTGTTGTCGCTTGACGGAGTGTTGCACATGGACAGGGTAAAAATTAACTTCTTATCCACAACTGACAGCTACGCTGACAATGAAATGAAGTCGGTGGTTTTTGGCGCCAACCGGCAATATGTTGGTTCCAAAAACGGACTTTATATCGTTGATGGGAGTGAGGTTCTTTCAGTTCCTGAATTGACAGGAGGCGATGTTCGCTCGCTGCTGCTGGTAAATGACACGCTCTATATTGCCAGCAAACAAGGCTTGTGGAGACTGGCCGGTAACTCAATCATCCGATTGAATGACAAGGATGTATTTCATGTCAGTCTGACTCCAAACAATCAGCTTATGGTTAGCGCAGGACGAAAAGGGATTTTTCTGCTCGATCGAAACGGAGCAGAAATCAAAGATAATCAGATAGTAAAAGAGATTGCCGCAAAACTTGCAGGTACGAAACAAAACCAGCCCCAAACTTTACACAAGCTGGTTATGGATTTACATACCGGAGAGGCAATTGTCGGAAAAAAGCTTTCGCCGTTCTGGATTGCTTTTAGTGGATTTCAACTGCTACTGCTCACTTTTACCGGCTGCTGGTTTATATTCAGGAAAAAGCCGGGAGTGAAAAAGGTTTCAATAACTTGATCGGATAACATGGGGTCGTCCGATCAGTTTTTTGCCAGTAATTATTTCTTCATGAAGCAGATGGTATATTGATCGTCGGCTTCCTTATTAATCCAATGATTGATGTTAAGGCTTGTGGCTTTATCGATAAGCGGGGCAGGAAGAAACGGAGCAATTACCCGGTAAATTTCTCCGGCAGGCAACTGGTTTAAATCGGCCAGCACCAGGTTTACAGGCTGCTCACCTGCATCAAGCATTTTTCGGATGTCAATTTCGTGTTTGACGGCATTTGCATCGAACCAGCCTGGCTGTGTGGTTACATAATTGGTTTCTGAAGAAATTGACACAAAATCCTGACCAACTTCTTTCCGAAGCAGGTTTATCAGGTCTTCAATTTTTACATTGCCAATGATTGCGGCCTGTTGCAGCGTGGCAATTTTAGCCACTGTCCTTCGCAAAATCGGATTTCGCAATTTGCTGAAAGCCGGGACATAATTGATCAGTACCTCTTCCAGTTGCGGATAAGCTTCGATCAGTTGTAAAACCTTTGTTTTGGGGCTAATGATTAAAGTATTTGGTTCCATAATTATTTCGAATAAGATAAAATACGTTGTTCGCCTTCCAAATCCCGGTAAACCGTCACATTGTGCGAAACTTCCAATGTGCCCAGGTATTCGCCTTTGTCGTTACGCAAGGCAAAGTATTCAATATGAATCATTTTTCCGTCTTTGCTGATCCGGAAGGGGGCCCGTGATGCTTTGCCGGTCCTGAAATCATCGATAATTTTATCAACAATGTGAGCGCTTGCCGGTGGGTGGCAATGCCGCACGTCGCGGTTCAAAATGGCCCTGTTCCGCTGAAATATCCGTTCTTCCCCCTGCGAGAAGTATTTCACTTTATCCGACTTATCCACAAAAGTCATGTCAATAGGCAGCGTGTTTAAAATTGCGAGCAGTTCTTCTACCGAAAAGCTTCCTGAAGGCAACTGTATATTTTCTGAAGTTTTGTTTAGTTCGTGCAAGCGGCTGTTCTGAATCCATTCGGGCTGCCAGTCTATTTGAGGGTCGTACAGGCAGAAGCCAATCTCGAGCGACTGTTTGTGAATTTCGTACCAATCGGCTTCGGTTAGGGCATCGAGCGACATGGGCAGCAAAATTTCTTCCTCTTTCCGGGTCATATCTACCACGCCTTTGATTGCCGGCAGCAGGATCAGTTCTGCCGAAGCCAGCAGCTCGTCTTTGGTTATTTCAGGGGTTTGCAGCAGTTCGATACTCCCTTTGATCAATTCCCTGATTTCGTCATGTTTGCCCCACATCACCTTGGGAGGGCCGGTTATTCCCAGCTTTTCGAGGAATGGGAAAAGCAGATATTCTTTTCGCTGATAATGCTTGTCAACATCAAACAGACTGTTAAACAGTCCCCGAAGTTTAAAAATGTTTGTTTCGCCCACAGGTTCATTGCTGTTGGCAATGTCGGTAACAAGTTCTTTGATATTGTCGGCAACCTTGATTAATTCTTTGTTTTCGTGGACCAGCACATCAACCGGATGCCCATCGGGATACTGTTTGATGGCCGATAAATCAACATTGCCCTCCAAAACCGCCGAATGCGCGTCGCAAAGTTTTAGTATTTCCTGTTCGGGCAATCCTTCGCTGATTAGTTCCTGTTCAACTTCCACCACTTCGCCATACGGAATCTGGCTCAGACTGACAAGCAATTCCTGCCTGACTTTTTGTTCCGATTCTCCGCTGTGAAGCTTCAGGATTAATTCTTTCAGCTTCTTTTTTCGTTCGGTTGAATTGTTTATTAACTCGCTCATAGTGAACTTTTTTAATGAAGTTACAAATTTACGGCTGATTTGCTGACAAGTCAATCCCTAAAAATAAGGATTCTTGCGTTAATTGTGATGCTTGGCGTTATCAAATACCTGTCGAAAGTTTAGTTATACGTAGGTTCGTAATTATTCTTTCAAAAAGAAAATCACAGTGGCAATTAGTCCGGCAGTAACCACAATCCAGCGGAGGATTTCAGGTTTCATCTTGCCTGCCAGTTTACCACCAATCAATCCGCCCAGCAGCGATCCAAAAATCATGACCAGGGCAACCATCCAGTCCACTTTTCCGGAGAAGGCAAAATAAATAGCCGCAGCCAGGTTGATGGCAAATCCGAGCGCCTGTTTCAGAAAGTTTAGTCGGGTCATCGTTTCGTCGGTTACCAATCCGAGTACGGCCATCAGGATTACACCCAGACCGGCGCCAAAATAACCGCCATAAATAGCTGCCATAAATACCAGGCCCATCATGACCACCGGATTGTGATGTTCGGTATGTGCATGACCGATACGCGCCACGACCCAGTTTTTAATGCGAACCTGAGCGGCCAGCAGCAAAGTAGCCACTAAAATGAGATAGGGAATAATACTTCGGAACGCGTCTTCGCTGGTGTTTAAGATGAGTAGTCCGCCAGCGATACCACCAACAATGGCAACCGGAAGCAATTTCAGCAAACGCTGGTATTGCGACTTAAAATCTTTTCGCTGCGACCACATTCCTCCAATAGTTCCGGGTACCAGAGCAACGGTATTGGTGACATTGGCCACCACCGGCGAAATTCCCACAGCCAGCAAAACCGGGAAGCTAATCAGGGTTCCGCCGCCTGCCATGGCATTTATGAAGCCAGCCGCCATGGCCGCCATAAATATCAGAATTTCGTTGAATAGGGACATAGCCTTATTTCTGTAGATTTTCTAGTTTCATAGAAACTGTTTGGATTTTAAACAGTTTTTTATGCTTTTGGTGCAAGCTTCACCGTTGGCATGTTCACCTCAGGGCGATTTCCCTGCGGCCGGTTCCCCTGCGGCCTTCTTCTTTTTCTATTTCGTTTTTCTCCTGAATCAGGTTTGGTAAAGAATTTCTGATCCAGTTCGCCAACGTTCATCATATTCTCCTTTTTGGGTTCGGCATCAGTATAATAACCGTCAATCGAAGGTTTTTGCCCCCTTTTGTTCAGGTTCAGGAATTTTTTAACGTCTTCAAGATCTAGTACAAATGTTCGTCCGTCAGATTTATCGTACATGTACCAGATTTTTTTCTGCAGGATATCGGTTTTGAAATGCCGGGCAATTCCTTTGTCGGTTTCAATCGTCAGAAGTTCATGTGGAAAATCTTCCAGCGCTTCAAGATAATGATCAAGTTCATAGGTAAGGCAGCATTTCAGTTTGCCGCATCGTCCGGCCATTTTTTCGGCATTGGGCGACAATCCCTGTTTTACGGCAGCATCCGAGGTCACACTTGTAAAATCGGTCCGCCAGGTTGAGCAGCATAAAGCGCGCCCGCATGATCCAATCCCGCCAATGCGACCTGCCTCCTGCCTGGCGCCGATTTGCTTCATCTCAATTTTGATGAAGAATTCGCGGGCATATAACTTTATCAGGTCACGGAAATCAACCCGGTCGTCGGCAATGTAATAGAAAATGGCCTTGTTGTTATCGCCCCGAAACTCCACATCTCCAATTTTCATGTTCAACTGAAGTTCGTTGGCAATTTGTCGGGCACGTATCATGACCTTGTTTTCGCGCGCCTTGGCTTCTTCCCATTTGATTACATCGGCAGGGGTGGCTTTACGGTATATTTTATTCCACTCGTAACGTTCAGGTTTTTTTACTTTTCTTTTAAACTGAAGTTCGGCCAGTTTGCCCGTAAGCGAAACTGCACCAACGTCATGTCCCGGAGAACAGGCTACTACCACCAGTTCGTCGCGTTTAAGTTGTATCCCGTCTTCATTCCTGAAAAACTCTTTTCGCGTACCTTTAAAACGTATTTCTACAATGTTCGATTCGTTGGTGGTGTCAGGTATATCGTTTAGCCAGTCGTAAGTGCCAAGCATGGCTGGCCGGTCTAAATCCGTATTTATTGTGCATCCGCTGCATCCCATATCTCTCATTTTTAAAACAGTTGGCAATATTATCAAATTTTGGGCAGACTTACTATTATTATCTGGTCTAATTGCTTGATAAAGGATTTGCGAGTCTTTTATTTGGTTGGGATATTATGCTTTCGGCCACTTTTTATTTATCCTGAAATCAGATTTTTTAGTCATTAAGGATAAATTCAAAAACTGTATCTTTGAGACAACTTCAAAAAGTGCTTTTCTGACCTCAGAGAGGTCAAATGTTTCTAGAAAAGGATTGTGATTATAGATAGTACGACCCCATCCGGGGTCGAATATCTGTTGAATTCAGGTACTCCTATAAACATTTGAAACCTCTGGTTTCATAAAAGCATTGAGAATTATTTTGGTATTCTCAATTTGGGAAAGGACTTTCTTAAAAATCGAAAACTCTGTCTATGTATGCGCGTTTGTTTATCCTGATATTCCTCTTATTTCTGATATTTCTGCCTAAAATTCAGGCTCAGCAGTTGAGTCAGGAAGCCACTTTCAGTATTTTAACCTGTAACCCCGGCGAAGCGGTTTATTCGATGTATGGGCACACGGCTATTCGTATTAATGATCCTGTACTGAACCTCGATTTGGTGTTCAATTATGGGGTATTCAGTTTCGAATCGCCCAATTTTTTGTACCGGTTTGCCAAAGGGCAAACTGATTACACCATGTATGGTCAGAAATTCAGTAGTTTTTTGCCTGAATATCAGGAAGAAAAAAGAAGTGTTTATGAACAGGTCTTAAACCTGACTACTGAAGAAAGAAATAAGTTGTTTCAGGCGTTAATGGAGAATTATAAACCAGAGAACCGCATTTACCGCTACAACTTTTTTATTGACAATTGCGCGACCCGTGTTCGGGATATGATTGAACGCAATGCAGGTTCGCCGGTTCGTTTTACCGATAATCATCCGACAGAAAGTTACCGCGATCTGATTAAAAAATTTCATCATTCATTTCGTTGGACTGATTTGGGCATTGATCTGTTAATTGGCAAGAAAGCAGAAGAACCGGTTTCAGCATACGGGCAAATGTTTTTGCCCGAATACCTGATGAATCAGTTTGCAAGGGCTGAAATTAACTTCGATGGCAAAGCTCAGCCTTTAGTGCATGAAACCCGCACTTTACTCGAATATCCCAATTCCAAATTGAGAAGTGATCTTCCATGGCCGGCAATTGTATTCGCCCTTTTCTTTCTGCTGGTGGCTGCAATTACTATCCGTTCATATCTCCTGAAAAAGAAAACAGATTGGCTCGACTATTTGCTGTTTGCATTGAGTGGATTTGCCGGTCTCATCATTGGCTGGTTCACTTTATTTTCGGAGCACCCTGCCATGAGCCCCAATTATAACCTGTTGTGGGCTTTCCCCCCTAACCTGATTTTTGCAGGATTATGGGCAATAAAAAAATGGCGACCGATATTGAGGTATTATTTCTGGCTGGCAGGATCTGTTTTATTCCTTTCCCTTTTTACAGGTCAAACATTCAATCCTGGAGTTTATTTCCTGATTCTTATTCTGTTAGTGAGGGTAGGAGTGAATCTCATTCCGGAGAAAAAGTAAAAAGTGTTCAGTCTCAGTGTTCAGTGGTCAGTCACAGTAGTCAGTGTTCAGTCTCAGTGTTCAGTGGTCAGTCACAGTAGTCAGTGTTCAGTCTCAGTGTTCAGTGGTCAGTCACAGTAGTCAGTGTTCAGTCTCAGTGTTCAGTGTTCAGTCTCAGTGTTCAGTGGTCAGTCACAGTGGTCGGTCGCAGTAGTCAGATTGCTCTTTTTGGAGATGATGGGAAAAGCCAAGTATTGTTGTGATTTTACAAAATCCCCATTTGTTTCATTTCAATTGGTGTTGTTTTCCACAAAAAAAGAGCGGGTAATTACTTTCAAAGGAAGAACTGACCACTGAGACTGACCACTGAGACTGACCACTGAGACTGACCACTTTTTATCCAATTCTCTTGATTTTCCTGTTAAGAGGCCGTTCAATCGAAATCGGCACCTTCTCTTCAATCACACTGCTGGAATCCAATCCAAGCGCTTTCACATCGTTGATACTAAAAAGCCTGGTAAAAGCATGTAGCCCCATGACCATTGTTTCCCAGGGCGATAATTTGTAATCCTGGGTCATGATCCGGTCGAGGTTGACAAACAGGAAATCGGCAGGGAGATGATGCTTTTTCAGTGATTCATACGAACTTGAGAGTTTTATTTCACCGCTGGCGACCATATCTTTCAGTACTTCTTTAAAGTAAAGGTTTATGCGGGGCTCGATTTTAAATCCGAGATGAAAATCAATTCGGATCAATGTTCCAGGGATAATCTGATTGACTTCATAGCTAAAAGTATCAGGTTCATCAACGGTGTCAACATGAAGTAGCCAATAGGTTTGTGCGCGTTTGGGTTGTTTGTTGAAAATCGAAAACATGATTTTGGATTCGATCTGATAAATGTTGTTGGCTTTGATGATGTACACCAGGTTGGTTGCAATTTGCGGAATGCTTTTGTCATGGCTCAGGTCTTCGAACAAATGCAGATACTTGTTAACATTTGAGAAGCTGATGTGACGGTTTTTGATACGGCGGCCAAAGAACCAACCGACCATGATCAGAAGAAAAGCAAAAGCAAGCACAATCGATAGCCATCCACCGTTTGGAAATTTATGCAGGTTGGCAATCAGGAACGATCCTTCAATAGTTCCAAAAACTACGGTAAGTAATACGAGTATTGTATAGTGAACATTTTTTTCATGCAGATAATGAATAACAAGCATCGATGTCATAATCATGGTAATGGTAATTGAAAGGCCGTAAGCTGCTTCCATGTTCGAAGATTCCTGAAAAAACAAAACGACAAAACAAACGAATACCCATAAAAGCCAGTTTACAAACGGAATATAGACCTGCCCTTTGATGGTTGTAGGGTGCAAAACTTTTATTTTTGGCCAGAAATTCATGGAGACAGCTTCACTGATGAGCGTATATGAACCTGTAATTAATGCCTGGCTCGCAATGATAGCTGCCGCTGTTGAAATCAAGATTCCAGGGAAAAGAAACCAGGATGGCATAATTGTATAAAACGGGTTTAGATCTTGAACAAGAGTGGGATGATTCATCAGCCAGGCGCCCTGTCCAAAGTAATTCAACAAAAGGGTGATTTTTACAAATATCCACGAAATACGGATATTCTTAATTCCGCAATGTCCAAGGTCAGAATACAAAGCCTCTGCTCCGGTTGTACATAGAAATACTGCGCCAAGCAGAATGAATCCATGAGGGTGTTGAGTCAGAAAATTATAAGCATGAACAGGATTTAGGGCATTCAGGATTTCCGGATAGGATAACAACTGGACAAAGCCCAAAACTGCTAGCATTCCAAACCAGACAACCATCATCGGTCCAAATGATTTTCCAATAAAATTGGTTCCGAATTGCTGAACGAAGAATAGGGCAGTAATAATAATTAAAACAACTGGCAAAACCGGAATTTCAGGGTTTATCAGTCGCAACCCTTCGATGGATGAGGTCACAGTAATGGATGGAGTTATTACACCATCGGCCAAAAGGGCGCTTCCGCCAATCATGGTCAGGACTGCCGCCCAGACCGATTTCTTTTTCATCAGGGCAAACAGGGCAAAAATTCCACCTTCACCGTGATTGTCGGCCCTTAGGGTAATAAATACATATTTAAAGGTGGTTTGAAGTGTCAGTGTCCAGAAAACACATGACAGAGCGCCGTAAACCAGTAGTTTGTCGAAATGTTCGGCTCCGGAAATAATTGCTTTAACCACGTAAAGGGGACTGGTTCCTATATCACCAAATACAATTCCAATGGTAATTAATAATCCGGCAAAGGTAACTTTGCTTAATCCCGAAGGATGATGTGTTCCCGACATATAAACTGGTTATTAGCCTAAATTTCAAAAATAACGGACAAATGTATAACTGAAAATTCTATATTATCATTCAAAATGGGGTTTTTCAGAGAACTTTTTAATTATTTAAGAATTGTATTCCCGAAAAGCCAGTGATAAAATGTTCTAAAACCTTATTTTCAAGGCGACATTCGTATATTTGTTTCCATTAAATCCTGCATTTATGAACATCGAAGAATTCAGGGAGTATTGTATCTCAAAACCTGGAGTGACCGAAGAATTTCCTTTTGATGAAAACACACTCGTATTCAAAGTGATGGGTAAAATGTTTGCTTTAACTGATTTGGTTGATGAGTTTAGCCTGAACCTGAAATGCAATCCGGAGCGGGCTATTGAGCTTCGGGAACAATATCCGGCCATACAGCCCGGATACCACATGAACAAAGCACATTGGAATACCGTGAAGATGGATGGTTCGATCAGTCAAAAGCTGATTTTGGAACTGATTGACCACTCGTATGAACTGGTGAAAACAAAAGCCTCATCCCCTGCCCTTCTCCGCAGGAGAAGGGAGTCTGGGCAATGAAGTTCATGAACATTCTGGATAATAAAGATCGAAATATTCAAAGTATGGACAAAAAGTTTCCCTCCTTTGGAGGGGTTAGGAGAGGCTCCTACGAACTAAAAGGCGAAGAATACATCGAACTGATCAAACTGTTAAAAATCATGCGGATCAGTGAATCGGGTGGTCAGGCCAAAATGATGGTGGAAGATGGTTTGGTTTACCGCAATGGCGTACCCGAATTCCGTAAACGGGCCAAATTAAGGGCTGGCGATGTGATTGAAGTTTTTGAACATGAAATAAAGATCATTTAGTCTTTATTTCGCTGTAATACCAATGCTTTCAGTCAATTTTGCGTGGATATTTTAATCTTTCAGGAAATCAAAGAAAATTTGATAACTGAATTTGGAGTTTTAAAGTCCTCAACAATTTGAATTTGAAGTGAATAAAGGACAGGAATAACTGATTAAGGTTACCAAAAAGTTGTATTTCGAAAACGAAAACCGGTTGGGAGCTCAACACTTCGGCCAAACGACGAAGTTTTTTCAGAAATATTTCTGGAACATAAAATAGAAGAAATGGCCGATAATTATTTTGCACCCAAAAGCATGGAAGAAGAAAAGCATCTACTATTTTTAGCTAAACTAAAATTTTATTATCATGGCAAATTCATTTAAAAACTTCTGTCTTGGCCTGAAATATAAGTTATGGAAGGAGAATCAGAAAAAAGTTGACTTTGGGACACCAACATTCACAGAGGACTTTCATAATCCTGGTTATTTGGTTTTAGACCGGAATCCTTATAACGACGACATGATAACCCTGAAGGAGAATGTTCAGGTTATTGACGGCAAGCTGTTGCTTCATGCCAAATACGAAAACAGGGATTTCTCAAGCTGGTGGGGAACAGCAAAGAAAATCTGGTCAATAGGCTACATCGAGTATGTGAATCATGCTTTCCCTTTTGGGATTTGGACGGTCAAGTGCCGTTTGCCTGACGACAAAGATGCCTGGCCTGCCATTTGGTTGCTTAGGAAACGGCATCCTGAGCATGAAACAAAAATTGACTTGGGAAATGCACAAAGAGAAGAAAATAACCAGCTATTCCTTCCTGAATGGACAAACCAAAGGGTGGACTTAAATTGGTATATTTGGTATGATCAGGAAATTGTTGGATTTATATCCGGCTTGGATAAGCCTGGCAAAAAAATAACAGTTGACAACCCAATACCTGAACCTGAGGGGAGACGGATTTATGTATCGCCCGATCATATTACTCCTGAAGTTGATTTCATGGAAATTATACGCGGCAAAATACAGCACACCATTCATTACGGATATTCAAACCAGGTTTACCGCACACAAGCATGGAAGGCAAAACGGGGCAAACCAGATATTAAAAAAGAATATGAATTCGCAGTTGAACTAAGCACAGCAGGGTACAAGTTTTACATTGACCGGGTGCTGACCGCAGTGTTCAGAGATAAGAAAGCAATTACCAGTGCGGGAGCTTACCTGATTATAAATAATGCCAAACATCGCAGGGTAACAAGTGGTGAAAATTCGGTTTTTGAAATATCTGAAGTGAAATTCTATGGGAAACCACTTTAAATCCCAAATATTTTTACATTTACATAAACAGAATTTTAAATCCTAAACGATAAACCATGAATGCATTATTGGGGATTATTTTTCACGCCATCGGCGGTGGCGCCTCAGGGAGTTGGTACATGCCATACAATTGGGTGAAGAAATGGCGCTGGGAAGTCTATTGGATTTCCGGTGGAATTTTCTCCTGGCTGATCATGCCGTTGCTTGCTGTATTGTTGACCATTCCCGACTGGCAAGGGATTTTGCAATCTACCCAGGGAACCATAATCCTCAATACCTATATTATGGGTTTGCTGTGGGGAGTTGGAGGTCTGACTTACGGACTGGCTATACGTTACCTTGGAATGTCGCTTGGTAATTCAGTACTGTTAGGAATTACTTCTATAGTAGGTTCGCTGGGGTTACCCATTTTGCGTAATGTTTCTGGTCTTGCTGAAATAATTCCAGAAGGACTATCGTTCACCGATTTGTTCAGCAGTACAGGCGGACGAATCGTCTTACTCGGTATCCTGATTTTGTTAATTGGAATTATCCTTAGCGGACGTGCCGGAATTAGAAAGGATCATGACCTGGGCAAAAATAAGGAGGGAGTTAATAGTGAATTCAAGCTATCTAAAGGATTACTGATTGCCATTGTTTCGGGTGTTTTAAGTGCATTTTTCAGTTTCGGAATCGATGCAGGGAAAGAAATGGCTGTCGTAGCCCGGTCGTTGGCTGTTGAACAGGGATATCCTTTTGTGACAGAAGCCGGAGGCGGCTTCAAATACCTCTTCGAAAACAATATTATCTTTTTTGTAATTCTCTGGGGTGGCCTGACCACCAACCTGATCTGGTCAACCGCATTGATCTTGAAAAACAAAACAGGTGGCGACTTCGTTGACCGGAAAACGCCGCTGCTGCGCAACTACCTTTTCTGTGCGCTGGCCGGAACCACCTGGTTTCTGCAATTCTTTTTCTACGGTATGGGTGAAACCAAAATAGGCAACGGCGCGAGTTCATGGACACTTCACATGGCCACCATCATTCTGACTGCCAACCTTTGGGGTTTCTATCGAAAAGAATGGAAAGGCGTATCAAAGAAAACCTACAAAATGATTCTTATTGGTATCGGCGCAATTCTTTTGTCGGTTATTATTATTGGAGTCGCCAAATGGTTATATCCTGAATTAAATGCTCTCGGATAATGAAACGCCTTGCTTTTAAAATGCAGCTGAACGAAGGGCAAAAAGATGAGTATAAAAAACGTCACGACGAAATCTGGCCCGAATTGCACCAACTCCTGAAAGATTCGGGAGTAAGTGAATATTCCATTTTTCTGGATGAAGAGACCAATACATTGTTTGCATTTCAGAAAGTGATTAGCGAGGGTGGTTCACAGGATCTCGGACAAACTGAAATTGTTCAGAAATGGTGGGCTTTTATGGCAGACATCATGAAAACGAATCCTGATCATTCGCCCGTTTCAAACGCTCTGGAAGAAGTCTTTTACATGGAATAAACTAACCTTAAAATTAACCAATATGAAACAGACGGCATTTTTGACGAAACTTCTCGTCTTTTTATTGCTAATCAGCGGCGCCAGCGCATTTGCCGCAGTCAAAACCGAAGTGAAAGAACTGATCTGTGAATACCATACCAATCCGTTGGGTATTGATGTTCAGAAACCGCGCCTCAGTTGGCAAATCGTGTCGGCTGAAGAAAATGTGCTTCAAACTGCCTATGAAATAAAGGTAACCGACCAAACTGCAAAAGGCAAATTACTCTGGAATTCAGGAAAAGTAAACTCTGCACAATCAGTAAACGTGACCTACGATGGCCCGGCATTAAAATCAATGCAGCGCGTTGCCTGGCAAGTGAGGGTGTGGGATAATAAAAACAAGGTCTCGGCATGGAGCGCCCCGGCAAGTTGGGAAATGGGAATTCTCGAACCCGAATCATGGAAAGCTTCATGGGTGGGCTTTGGATCTGAACCTGTGACGAAAGGTTCCAAGCCGGCCCAGTATTTCAGGAAAGATTTTGTTGCGGCCAAAACAATCAAATCAGCCCGTGTTTATGTCACTTCGCTGGGTATTTACCAATTGTACCTGAATGGCAAAAAAGTAAGTACTGATTTGTTTACCCCAGGATGGACCAGTTACAAAAACCGGATTCAGTACCAGACTTACGATGTCACCTCAATGATTCAATCCAAAAACTCAATCGGGGCAATCGTTGGCGATGGCTGGTATCGCGGAAACATTGGCTGGGGCAATGAAAGTGGATACTATGGAAACAAACTTGCCCTTCTGGCCCAGCTTCAGATAAATTATACCGACGGAACCAGCGAAATAGTTGGAACCGATGCAAATTGGAAAGTTTCCAATGGTCCGATCATTTTTTCAGATATCTATAATGGCGAAACCTACGATGCCCAAAAGGAAATTTCAGGTTGGGCAAATGCTGGTTTTAACGATAGTCAATGGACGAAAGTAAGCCTTGTAGATCAGTCGAAGAAGATTCTGATTGCACCACAGGGAGCTGTTGTAAAGGCAATTGAAGAAATTAAACCTTTGAAATTGATTACCACTCCAAAAGGCGAAACTGTTTTCGACATGGGCCAAAACATGGTTGGCTGGGTGAGGCTGAAAGTTCAGGGCAAAAAGGGCGATCAGGTGACACTGAAATTTGCCGAAGTTCTTGACAAAGCCGGGAATTTCTATACAGATAACCTTCGTGCTGCAAAATGTACCGATGTTTATATCCTGAAGGGCGAAGGAGAGGAAATTTATGAACCTTATTTTACTTTTCACGGCTTCAGGTTTGTCCAAATCGAAGGACTTTCGGTAAAGCCATCGCCCGATCAGATTACCGGTGTTGTCATTCACTCCGACATGAAACAAACAGGTTCGTTTAGTTGCTCCGATCCGTTGATCAATCAGTTGCAGCACAATATTCAATGGGGTCAGAAAGGTAATTTTCTGGATGTGCCAACCGATTGCCCGCAGCGCGACGAACGCCTGGGATGGACCGGCGATGCACAGGTTTTCAGCATGACAGCCGCGTTCAACTTTGATGTGGCGCCGTTTTACACCAAATGGATGCGCGATGTGGCCGCTGATCAGTTGCCCGATGGTAAAGTTCCACATGTGATTCCTGATGTTTTAAAAGGCGGAGGTGGTTCAACAGCCTGGGCCGATGCTTCAATCATTGTACCGTGGACTACTTACCTGACCTATGGCGATAAACGGATTCTGGAAGTTCAGTATCCAAGCATGAAAGCCTGGGTCGAATACATGAGAAGCAGGGCAGGGGAGGACTATTTATGGACAGGCGATTTTCATTTTGGTGATTGGCTTGCTTTTGCCACTACCCGTTCAGACTATCCGGGAGCTACTACTGAAAAAGACCTGATTGCCACAGCTTATTATTCCTATTCTAGCAGATTGCTCGCCAAAATTGCCGTTATAACCGGTCAAAATGAGGATGCTAAAAAATATGCCCTGCTATCAGAAAACATCAGAAAAGCCTTCCAAAAAGAATTTGTGACTCTTGCCGGACGTCTGGTTTCGCATACACAAACTGCCTATGCACTGGCATTGGCTTTCAATCTTCTTCCTGAAGATTTAATCCCGAAAGCGGCTCAGTTTCTTGCTGACGATGTTAAGAAAATGGGTCACCTGACGACTGGTTTTGTTGGGACTCCGTTGCTCTGTAAAACACTATCGGAACAAGGATATGAAGAACTGGCCTTTATGCTCCTGAACCGGAAAGATTATCCTTCGTGGTTATATCCCGTAACTCAGGGGGCAACTACCATCTGGGAACGCTGGGATGGTCAGAAACCCGACGGTTCGTTTCAAGATGTGGGCATGAACAGTTTTAATCATTATGCCTACGGCGCTATTGGTGAATGGCTGTACCGCCATGTGGCCGGTTTGGATATTGATCCTGAAATTCCCGGATACAAACATATTTTGCTGTCGCCACATCCGGGTGGCGGATTGACCAATGCTGATGCAGAATTTACCTCGCTTTACGGAAAGATCAAATCGGCATGGAAGCTGGATGGAAATGACTTTGTTTATGAAGTGACTGTTCCGGCAAATACAACAGCAACGGTGACATTGCCTGGTGCAAAAGCCGATCAGACAACCGTAAATGCGAAAGCAATGTCGGCATCAATCAAAAAAAGTCTGAAACAAACAGCTAAAGGTATATCGGTGAATGTTGGATCAGGGAATTATACGTTCAGGTATCAGATGAAATGAAGCCTTATTCTTAACAGCCGTTAAGCTGAGGTAGAAGAGGGGCTAAAGCCCAAAAGAGCGGGGATCTTCAGGTCCGTCACATGAATGTGACGGCAAAGGATATTATACAATTAATCATCAGAGCGATATTCTTTGCCGTTTCGCTTTAGCGAACAGATGGAAAGGAGATAAGAAAACCGTACGCGAGTATGAATTTTTCAAGGCAAAAACCTTTTTTCGGACGGAACACCTTTGGTATTCAAAAATGTCAATTGAAAAATTGATACTGTATGTGCCACAACAAAAAAGATGATTAAAAAGAATTTAACAAATATCCACAATCAAAAAATCCCCCTCCACCGGAGGGATTAGGGGAGGCTCCAAGATGAACAAATCACGAATTGAAGCGGCCTATCAACTGGCCAAAGAAGAATATGCCGAACTGGGTGTTAATACGGATGCCGTATTGCAAAAAATGAATGATGTGGTTGTTTCACTTCACTGCTGGCAAACCGACGACGTGGGCGGTTTCGAAACTCCTGATGCAACTCTTTCAGGAGGTGGAATTCAGGCTACAGGAAACTATCCCGGAAAAGCCAGGACTATAGAACAAATGCGCGCTGACCTCGAAAAAGTTTTATCACTTCTTCCGGGCAAACAAAGGTTGAACCTTCATGCCATTTATGGTGATTTTGGGGGCGAATTCGTTGACCGCGATCAGATTGAAGTAAAGCATTTTCAAAGCTGGATTGACTGGTGCAAGGTTCAGGGTATTGGTATGGATTTTAACGCTTCGTGCTTCTCACATCCCAAGGCTGCCGATGGTTTTACCCTTTCAAGTAAAAATGAAGAAATCCGAAAATTTTGGGTGGAGCATGTGAAACGATGCCGTACGATATCTGCCGAAATCGGGAAGCAACTCGGAACGCCTTGTGTTCACAATACCTGGATTCCTGACGGATCGAAAGACACACCTATTGACAGAAACGGTTACCGCACACTTCTGAAAAAATCGCTGGATGAGGCGATGGCTGTTGATTATCCGAAAGAACACATGAAAGATGCGGTTGAAAGTAAACTTTTCGGTATTGGCGCCGAATCAATGACGGTTGGTTCGCACGATTTTTACCTCGGTTATGCCATTAAGAATAACAAATTGATTTGTTTGGATAATGGCCATTTTCACCCAACCGAACAGGTTGGCGATAAGATTTCGGCCTGCCTTCAGTTTATAGATGAATTGTTGCTGCATTTGACCCGCCCGGTCCGTTGGGATTCTGATCATGTGGTTACCCTGAACGAAGATTTGCAATTGATTGCTTCCGAAATCATTCGGAACAACTTTCTCAACCGGGTAAACATTGGCCTGGATTTTTTCGATGCTTCGATTAACAGGATTGGCGCTTATGTGATTGGAACCCGTGCCGCCCAAAAAGCATTCATGATTGCCATGCTCGAGCCAACTGCTCGATTGATTGAAATGGAAGAAGCCGGAAAGAATTTTGAACGTTTGGCAATGCTCGAAGAGTTAAAAACCAAACCCTTCAGCGCAGTTTGGGATTACTATTGCCTGCAGGCTGGCGTTCCTGTTGGTACTGATTACATTGCTGAAATTCAGCAATACGAAAAGGAGGTTTTAAGCGGGAGATGGTAAAAATAGCTGTCGGAGGTCTGTTCAGTATTCAGATTAAACTTCCCCAATCAAATTCTTTATGGCAGAAATGAAATTTTCAACCTCAGGAAACAACGGCATGATGTCTTTCTCAGTAAAATCATGGAAATCATCATAGTCGCTTTCTTCTCGTTTTCCCATCAGATCAGTATAAAGTGAGCTAATATCTTTGGAAAGGATACTTGTCTTAATATATTGTCTGAAAAATTCGGTTCGTACACCATTGTGTGTTGTAGCTGCTAATTCATCCTTTGCTAAAAGTGCAATAACCGAATAGAAACAACTGTAATACAATCGGTTTGCGGCTCCATTCCAAAATCCGTTATGAGCGAGTGATTTTGCCTCTTCAAAGGTCTTATCCGACCTCTCAAGGCGATAACGGATTTAATCACTTTTTTTGTATGTCATAATTCTACTCCTTCTTTTGAAATATTCTTGTAAAGCGGAGTCACCAGGTATTTCATCCATTGGTCTTGTGAAAAGATGATCGTACTGATAACCTCTTCGGCTTCAAGTTCAGTGTCAATAAGCCCTGTTCGGATTTGTCTTTTTAGTTGTTCATTAGCTTGAAGTGAAGTCAGTATTAAAAAATCCCAATCTGAAGACAGTTTGCTATCACCACGAGCTCTGGAACCAAAAAGAATCACCCGGGCTTTGGGATCAACTGATCTTACTGATTTCTTTACCTGATATGTCAATTCTTGCCGATTCATATCTACAAAGTTAAAAATCTTATTGAAAAAAATATCCAGCGCTTATACTCAACTAAACAAGGTATTGCCAGGTTGATGGAATAGTTTTTTGTAAGGACGATAAATACACATTGACCCACAGCCTGTACCGTTTTTATGTTAGTATGTTTGAGAACTCTCTTCAAATTGCAGTAAAATAAATCATGCTGAAATCCCATAAAAAAAGCCCTGAATTTCTTCAAGGCTTTGCAGTATTATTTTCAGGAAAAATTAATCGGGTAAATAGCCACGAATAATTCCCCGTTTCGAATCTTTAATAAAAAGCAGTACTTCGTCGCGCTCGGTGGAAGCGGGCATTTCGGCCTCAATGATTTCAACGGCCTGAGAAATATTCAGGCCTTTCTGATAAATGTACCGGTAAATTTCCTGAACCTCACGAATCTTCTCGTTGCTGTAATTGCGGCGCCTCAATCCAATCGAATTGATCCCGACATACGAAAGCGGTTCGCGGCCAGCCTTGATGAATGGCGGAATATCTTTACGTACCAGCGATCCTCCCGAAACCATCACATGCGAGCCAATGTGAACAAACTGGTGCACGGCAGCCATTCCACCAAGAATTGCATAGTCGTCTATGAGCACTTCGCCCGCAAGTTGTGTGCTGTTCACCAGAATGACATTGTTACCAACCACGCAGTCGTGGGCCACGTGAACATAGGCCATCAGCAGACAATTGTTGCCGACAACGGTTTTTCCTTTTGCTGCAGTTCCCCGGTTGATGGTTACAAATTCGCGGATCGTTGTATTGTCGCCTATTTCGGCGATTGAATATTCACCTCTGAATTTTAAATCCTGTGGTTCGGCACCGATTACTGCTCCGGGGAAAATGCGGCAGTTCTTACCAATCCGAACTCCTGGCATGATGGTAGCACCCGATCCAATCCATGTTCCTTCTCCAATAATCACATCTTTATTGATGGTCACGAATGGTTCGATAATCACATTCTCAGCAACTTTTGCTTCCGGGTGGATGTAAGCTAATGGTTGTTTCATTTATATCTTGTTTTCTGTTTAATTCACTTTCACAATCTGGGCCATGTAATCTCCTTCGGCAACCACTGTATCACCAACATAACATAAACCTCTCATCTCAGCAATACCACGGCGGATAGGAGAGGTAAGAACCACTTTAAAAATAATGGTATCGCCAGGCACAACCTTTTTCCTGAATTTGACATTGTCAATTTTCATGAAATAGGTCGAAAATTTGCCTTCGAGGTTACGAAGTACAAAAATTCCGCCAGCCTGAGCCATTGCTTCAACCAGCAAAACGCCGGGCATAACAGGTTCATTGGGAAAATGGCCCTGGAAGAAAGGTTCGTTAGCCGTTACGTTTTTAACCCCGACAATAAAATCTTTCTGAACATCAATAATTTTATCCACTAATAAAAACGGGTAACGATGAGGCAGTAATTCCTTGATCTTATTGACATCCATTATAACCGGAGAATTTGGATGATATAGTGGAGCTTTTTCTCTTGATTCTTCTTTTATGATAGCCTTTCTGATCAGTTTGGCGAATTCGGTATTGGCACTATGTCCCGGTTTGGTGGCAATAATCCGGCCCTTAATCCGTTTTCCGGCTAAAGCCAGATCGCCGATTACATCGAGCAGTTTATGCCGGGCGCATTCATTATCGTATTGAAGATCAATATTGTTTAGAACACCCTGTGATTTTACTTCAACCCTTTTATGATGGAATAAATCGGCAATCCGATCAAGTTCTTCCTGCGTTACCGGACGATCAACAATTACAATGGCGCTATCCATATCTCCACCTTTTACCAGGTTGTTTTTCAACAGAAAATCCAGTTCGTGCAGAAATACAAAAGTTCGGCAGTTGGCAATTTCGTCTTTAAAATCAGAAAGTGAATTTAAAGTGGCATATTGGTTGTTTAAGACTGTAGAATTAAACGAAATTAATACGTTTAGATTGTAATCATTGTCGGGCAAGGCCACAATTTCGGAGCCTGTTTTTGAATTTTTAAAAATAATTGGTTCTGTGATTACGAAGTATTCGCGCTCGGCATCTTGTTCAATAATTCCGGCATCTTCAATAGCCTGAACAAAAAAGCGGGAACTGCCATCCAGAATCGGAACTTCCTCGTTGTCAATTTCAATCAGTACATTGTCTAAATCCATTCCGGTTAGTGCGGCCAGACTGTGTTCGATGGTACTTAAGCGGGCGCCCTGGCTTTCGATGACCGTACCACGTGAAGTATCTACAACGCAGTCGGCATTGGCATTCAATATCGGTTTATGGTCGAGGTCAATACGCTGAAATTTAAATCCGTGGTTAACCGGCGCAGGTTTAAAGGTCATTTTAACCAAACAATTGGTATGTAAACCTTTTCCACTGATCGAAAACTCCTTTGCTAGTGTTTTTTGTCTGACTATCATTCCTGTTTTCTAATTGTCTTCAAGCTTTTTTTTAATTTGGGTAATCTGTCGGGCCAGATCAATTACCTGTTCGCGTAATTGAGGAAGATTTCGGAAAATGGCAGCAACTTTAGCTGCATGTGCAAATTCCATGGCAGGTTGCAGGAGCATCGTCCGGTCAGATTTTACATTATTGGCAACTCCGGTCATGGCCCCGAGGTTAACATTATCTCCAATGGTAATATGACCGGCAACACCAACGTGACCTCCAAAGCGACAATTCTTTCCAATTTTTGTTGAGCCTGCAATTCCGGTTAGAGCTGCAATTACGGTGTTTTCACCAATCTCAACGTTATGGGCTATCTGAACCAAATTGTCAATTTTGGTTCCTTTGTGGATGATGGTTGATCCCATGGTGGAGCAATCAATGGTTGAATTGGCCCCGATTTCGACCTGGTCTTCCAGTATTACATTTCCAACCTGCGGAATTTTTTTGTAGGTTCCATCTTTGGTCTGGGCAAAACCAAATCCATCTGATCCGATAACTGCTCCGGCATGTATAATACATGCGTTGCCAATGATGGTATCTTCATATATTTTAACTCCGGAGAAAAGCGTGCAATTGTCTCCAACCGAAGTATTATCACCGATATACACATGGGGATATATCCTGACATGGTTTCCGATCTTCACATTTTTACCGATGTAGGCGAATGCTCCAATGTATATGTCATTTCCATGCGATGCTGTACTATCAATATAGGAAGGGGTTTCAATTCCGGTTTTAAATCCTTTAGCCTGCTGATAAAGTTCGAGCAGCGATGCGAAAGCTTTGTAGGCGTCAGGAACTCTGATTAGGGTAGTCTTAACTTCAGCCTCAGGCACAAAATCGAGATTCACAATTACGATAGAAGCATTTGTTTCGTATAGGTATTTGTAGTACTTCGGATTAGCAAGAAAAGCTAATGTTCCTGGTTTGCCTTCTTCAATTTTGGCCACATTCGATACCGATATTTCGGCATCTCCTTCAACCGTACCTCCCAGAAAATCAGCTATACTTTGAGCTTTAAATTCCATATTTCATTTTATAATGCCGTGCAAAAATAGATTTTAATTATTTAATGTCCAATTCTTTCGGATAACAGATAAAATATTTCCTAACCGTTTCCGAGAAAACCGAAAGATTAATGTCGGAAGCATCGGCAATGTCGCTTACCTTATTGTTTTTGAACAAAACATTAATTTTATCGCTTGAAACCTTATTGTACGCGCTGTTTGTGATGGTGTCAGAAATCAGGAAATAGTGAAGTTGTTCATTGGAAACATTAAAATGACTGCATATTTTTTCTTTCAGAATGGCAATCTTCTGTTCGGAAATTGGTTTTTTGCTAATCTTTATTTTGAATAACCGGCGATTAATAATACAGCGGGAAAGATATGATAATATTGAATCGGGATGGTTTTGCCATTCTTTGATTGAAGCCAATATATCATTGTCGTCGAGGCTGGCAAAAAGCTCAAGTACAGGTCGTCCGTCAACAAACCGGTTAAAAGTAAAATCGTCTAATGTGATTTCGTTGCCCAAAAAGACTTTCAGTACGGGAGTTGCAAAAAGTTCTGTACCCGACACTGCAATTTCCCTTGCACGGGCAAGAACATTAATGAGCAGGTATTCGGCCGATAATACGGTTTTGTGCAAATAAACCTGCCAGTACATCAACCGGCGGGCAATCAGGAAATTCTCGACCGAATATATTCCTTTGTATTCAACCACCAACTCATCGTTTTTAACATGGAGCATTTTAATAATTCGTTCAGAACTTATTACTCCTTCCGAAACTCCTGAAAAAAAGCTGTCCCGGCTCAGGTAATCGAGCCGGTCCATGTCAAGCTGGCTGGAAACAAGCTGGTGCAGGAAATGCCGGTCGTATTGATCGGTAAAGATGCTGATTGCCAAACCAAGTTTACCTTCGAACTGCCGGTTCAGCTCTTCCATCAGGAGCAGTGAAATTTTTTCATGAGGAATTCCCTGAACCACGGTGTTTTCAAGAGCATGTGAAAATGGACCGTGACCAATGTCGTGAAGTAAAATGGCTATTGTTACTGCATCGGCTTCCTCATCCGAAATTTCCTGACCTTTTAACCGAAGGATGGCAATGGCGGAACGCATCAGATGGAGCGCTCCAAGGGCATGTTCAAAGCGGGTGTGGTTGGCTCCTGGATATACCAGATAAGACAATCCCAACTGTTTAATCCGGCGAAGTCGCTGAAAATAGGGGTGTTCAATTAAATCGAAAACTATCTCCGACCGTATGTTGATGAATCCAAAAACCGGATCGTTGATTATTTTATTCTTATTTGTTTTCACTTTATTAAGGATCTGTCTGTTCGTACAAACGTGACAAAAGTAGAAAAGTTTTGTTTCAGGAGTATGTTTAATTGTTTCTTCGCTATGATTTTGAAACGATTAAATGAAACCTTATGGAATTGATTTTGACAATTTAATTAAAATTACTATTTTTGTCGCGGCATTTGGGGAAAACCAAAGGTAGGGGATCAAGAGTCCCCTATTTTATTACACAAATATGATCGGAAAAGAAAAAATAGCCAATCTTGTAAATGAAAAGCTGAATGACGACCAGTTTCTGGTTGATGTTACTGTTTCATCGAGCAATGTAATCCATGTTATGGTTGACAGTGATAGCGGCATTTCGATTAACCAGATTGTTGAAATAAGCAGGCATGTTGAAAATGGCCTTGACAGGGAAGAAGAAGATTTTGAATTATCTGTATTTTCTGCCGGATTAAGTGAACCTTTCAGGCTTGTTCGTCAGTATAAAAAAAATGAAGGTACCGAAATTGAAGTATTACTGGCAAATGGCCATAAAATGATTGGACTGTTAAATATGGCTGATGACAAGGGGATTGATTTGGAAGTTACTACCAAAGAAAAAATTGAAGGATCGAAAAAGAAGGAACTGGTAACAAAGGTTCATCATTTTGAATACTCAGAAATAAAAGAAGCAAAAAAAATAATCAAATTTTAAAACCGGGACGAGATGGAGACTCTTAATCTTATCGACACCTTTGCCGAATTTAAGGAACTAAAAAGCATCGACCGCGCTACCATGATGAGCGTTTTGGAAGATGTATTTAAAAATGTCCTTCAAAAAACATACGGCACAGATGAAAACTTCGATGTGATCATTAACATCGATAAAGGTGACTTTGAGATATGGCGTAACAGAACCGTAGTGGCTGATGAGGATTTTGAAGATCCGAACCTGCAGATTACCTTGAACGACGCCAAAAAAATTGATGCAGATTACGAAATTGGTGAAGAAGTAACCGATGAGGTGAAACTGGCCCAGTTTGGCCGCAGGGCTATCCTGAATTTGCGTCAAAATCTTGCCAGTCGCATTATGGAGCTTGAAAAAGACCATGTTTTTAATAAATACCGGACCAAAATTGGCGATATCGTGGCCGGCGAAGTTTATCAGGTTTGGAAGAAAGAAATCCTGATCCTTGACGATGAAGGAAATGAGCTTATTCTTCCAAGAACAGAACAGATTCCTTCCGATTATTTCAGAAAAGGAGACAACCTTCGTGCTGTGGTTTATAAAGTTGAACTGCGCAACAATAATCCGCTGATTATTCTCTCGCGTACTTCACCTGTTTTTCTCGAACGTTTATTCGAATTGGAAGTTCCTGAAATTTTTGATGGATTAATTACCATCAAAAAAATTGTCAGGGTTCCAGGCGAAAGGGCTAAAGTTGCTGTTGAATCGTACGACGAACGGATTGATCCGGTTGGAGCTTGTGTTGGAATGAAAGGATCACGTATTCATGGTATCGTCCGTGAATTGCGTAACGAAAATATTGATGTTATTAATTTCTCGGCCAACAATCAGTTGTTTATTCAACGTGCTTTGAATCCGGCCAAAGTATCATCCATCAAATTGCACGAGGATACCAAACGCGCCGATGTTTATCTGAAACCCGACGAAGTTTCGATGGCAATCGGAAAAGGCGGTTTAAATATCAGACTGGCCAGTCAGCTTACCGGCTACGAAATTGATGTTTACCGTGAGGTAGCTCAGGATGATGAGGATGTTAATCTGGAAGAATTTGCCGATGAAATTGAAAGCTGGGTAATTGACCAATTACGGTCAATTGGTTGCGATACAGCTAAAAATGTACTGAGCCTTACCCGGTCAGAGCTGATCAAAAGAACCGACCTCGAAGAGGAAACTATAGATGAGGTCCTTCGAATACTGAGAAATGAATTTGAGTAATTCTGGCATTGTATGGTTATAGGAAGTATAAAACGGTTAAGTAAAGTAGCGCGGGATTTTAATGTTGGTATTTCTACCATCGTTGAATTTTTGCACAAGAAAGGATTTGATATTGATACAAATCCAAACAATAAGATTTCAGACGATCAGTTCCATCTTCTTGAAAAAGAATACAAAAGTGATGTCAGCCTGAAAAAAGAATCGGAAAAAATCAATCTGAAAAGTCACCGCAGTGTGCAGGAGTCTGTTTCATTGGATGATGTGAAAGATTCAAGTCACAAACATGTCAAAGATGACTATGAAGATGATGAGGTGATCATTAAAGGACATACCTCTAAAAGGATTGAACACCTTCCGCAAAGTGAGCCAAAACCTTTCAGGCAAGAACACAGGGAAGAAATTATAACCACGAACCGTCAGGAAATAGAATCGCCCAAAGTGGTTGGAAAGATAGATCTTGACCATCATGGTGCAGTCAGAAAAAGGGAAGAAGTTTCAGCAACTGTAGAAAAACCAAAACCCGTTCAACATAAACCTTCCACTGAAGAAAGTCCTGTTCAGGATAAGCCCCAAATAACTGAAGAAACAAAACCTGTAAAAGAACATAAACACGAAAAACCTGTAGCGAAGGTTGCTCCTGAAGTATCTGAAGAACCTGTGCGTGAAATTTTTGAAGAAGATCGTTATGGCTCAGACATTTTAACAACTAATGTCCCAAAGGTTGAAGAAGTTAAGGTGGTTGGAAGAATTGACCTTGATTTGCTGAATCAAAAAACCAGGCCGGCAAAGAAAAGCAAAAAGCAAAAAGAAGAAGAACGTAAAGACCGCGAGAAGGTTCGTCGTGATACCTTTAAACCAAGTGAGAATGAAGGCACTCCTGAAGTTTCAGCGGTAGTTACTGAAAGAACCGGACCAACTGTAATTAAAGCGCGGGTTGAGAAGCTTAACGGACCTAATGTTGTCGGAAAAATTGAACTTCCGGGCGATAAAAAACCGGCTGCAGCACAGGGCGAATCTGTACAACAGCAGAGCAGGAAGAAAAAGAGAAAACGTATTTCGAAAGATATTCCGGGAAATCAGCAACGTGTAAATGTTGCCGAGAGACCTGCCGTTCCGCCAGGCGAAAGAAAAAAACTGGTGGTGACAAAAAATATTGGGTCTGCTGCAAGGCCTGCAGGCGAAAAATCCAGCCTGAAAAAACGGCCGCTACTTAAAAAAGAAGTGAGCGAAGAAGATGTTCAGAAACAAATCAAAGATACCCTGGCCCGTTTAACTACCAAGGGTACAAAATCAAAAGGGTCGAAATACCGTAAAGATAAACGGCAGATTGCCAGCGATAGGATGGCTGCCCAGGCCGAACGCGATACAGAAGATAAAAATATCCTGAAAGTAACCGAATTCGTGTCGGTTAACGAACTGGCAACCATGATGGACGCTTCAGTCACCAGCGTGATTTCAACTTGTATGAGCCTTGGTTTGTTTGTATCCATCAATCAGCGCCTCGATGCCGAAACCATGGCTGTTGTGGCCGATGAGTTTGGATACAAAGTTGAATTTGTAAGCGCCGAAATTCAGGTTGCTATTGAAGAGGAACCTGACACCCCCGAACAGTTATTGCCGAGAGCTCCGATAGTTACCGTAATGGGCCACGTTGACCATGGTAAGACTTCTCTGCTCGACCATATCCGCAGTACTAATGTAATTGCCGGTGAAGCCGGAGGTATTACACAGCACATTGGAGCTTATCACGTGAAACTGAAAAACGGTAAGGAAATAACCTTTTTGGATACTCCCGGACACGAAGCCTTTACGGCCATGCGTGCCAGGGGCGCCCAGGTTACCGATATCGCCATTATCATCATTGCTGCCGACGATAACATCATGCCACAGTCAATAGAAGCGATCAACCATGCTGCCGCAGCAGGGGTTCCGATCATTTTTGCCATCAACAAAATTGATAAGGCCGGAGCAAATCCGGAGAAGATCAAGGAGAAACTGGCAGCCATGAATTATTTGGTCGAGGATTGGGGCGGAAAATATCAGAGTCAGGACATTTCGGCCAAGAGCGGTTTAAATGTTGATTTACTACTCGAAAAAATATTGCTCGAAGCTGAAATGCTCGAATTAAAAGGAAATCCGAATAAACGCGCTACCGGAACAGTTATAGAGTCAACCTTAGATAAAGGCCGTGGCTATGTAGCTACAGTTTTGGTTCAGAACGGATCATTAAAAGTGGGCGATGTCTTATTAGCTGGTCAGTATTTTGGGCACGTGAAAGCGATGTTCAACGAACGAAACCAAAAGGTTACTGTTGCTCTTCCTGCCGAACCGGTAATTATTCTTGGTTTGGACGGAGCGCCACAGGCAGGCGACAAATTTAATGTAATGGAGAATGAACGCGATGCGCGTACCATTGCCAATAAACGTGAACAGTTAGCCCGCGAACAGGGTCTCCGCACACAGAAACATATTACCTTGGATGAAATCGGACGACGTATTGCTATCGGAAACTTCCAGGAACTTAACCTGATTGTGAAGGGCGATGTTGACGGATCAATCGAAGCGCTTTCTGATTCATTGATTAAGTTATCTACCCAGGAAATTCAGGTTAATGTCATCCACAAAGCTGTGGGCGCTATTTCCGAATCGGATATCATGCTTGCAACAGCCTCGAATGCCATTATTGTTGGGTTCCAGGTGCGTCCATCGGTCAATGCCCGAAAGATTGCCGAAAAAGAACAAATTGATATCCGTTTATACTCAATCATTTATGATGCCATTAACGAAATAAAGGCAGCAATGGAAGGTATGCTTTCTCCTGAAATTAGAGAGGAAATTACCGGAACTGCCGAAGTTATGGAAGCATTCGAAATTACCAAAGTGGGAACCATTGCAGGCTGTATTGTGCGCGACGGGAAGATTATCCGAAAAGATAAAGTTCGGGTTATCCGCGATGGAATTGTAATCTATACCGGAACACTTGGCTCACTCAAACGTTTCAAGGATGATGTGAAAGAAGTGCTTAAAGGTTATGAATGTGGTTTGAATATAGACAATTACAACAATGTAAAAGAGGGTGACTTTATCGAAGCATTTACTTTAACAGAAGTTGCCAAGACGCTTTAATCCGACAACCATTATATTCTTATAATTCAAAAACCTGCTTGTTTTAGCAGGTTTTTTTACAATATCTTGTGTTATTTTTAAAGTTCGAAGTTGAAACCCCGGTTCAGGAGATCGTCATATTTTTTCTGATCAAAGCGGTAATACCATGCTCCTTTTCGCGACGATTCCTTTTCTTTTTCTTCCAGTTTTTCAAGCAGGTTCATTGAAAGGAGTTTCCGCCTGAAGTTTCGTTTGTCGAATGTTTTGTTGTAAATGGCTTCGTATAATCCCTGAAGCTGCGGGATAGTAAATTTATCAGGCAATAGTTCAAATCCGATTGGCTGTGTCCTTGCCCTGATCCGGAGTTTTTTCAATGCACGTTTGACCATGTCTGAATGGTCAAAAATAAGTGGCGGCATCGCTGAGATCGGAATCCAGGTAGCCCCGTGATTTTTCACCAGTTCCAGATCGGAAGCATTGATTTTTATAAGGGCGAAATAGGCTATCGAGATGATGCGGGCACCAGGATCACGGTCAGGTTCGCCAAAGGTATAAAGCTGTTCCATATATACACCCGAAAGTCCTGTCAACTGGTGTAGTATTCGTTTAGCGGCATCGTCAACAGCTTCATCATTTTTCAGAAACCCACCCATGAGCGACCAATTCCCTTGTGCAGGCTGAAAATTTCGTTTCAAAATCAGAACTTTTAACTCCCGGTCACCTTCGTCATAACTAAAGATGATAGAATCAACAGCTACATGGAATTTTTCGTGCTCTTGGTAGTATGACATAGGGGTGTTTATTCTGGCAAAGGCCAGTCAGTTGTTTCTTTGGTTCGCAAATAGGTTTCGATATGGCGGTCTTTTTTTGCTTCGTAGATGTCAGAAATAGTAAGGATAATCCCGGTTTCTTCAACATTTCCAAAATGATCGTTGATGACCGTCCCGAAGGTTTTCATTGACGGGCTCAGGTTCATGTACGAATTGATTAATGGAGGAATGTTTTCTCCAAATTCGCGTACTTTTTGAGAAAGTATTTTATAATCTTCCTTGTACGATCCGCCATCGAACACTCTTTCCATTTCTTCCATATCAATACCCAAATTGATCGGCTTGATGGGAGTTACCAGGTTTTCATGATCATTAAAATATTTCAGGAAAAAATATTGAATGAGGTTGCGGGCATGGGTGTGAAAATGGGTGTACATGGTTACCTTACCAAAGAAATATTTAATTTCGGGATGATCAACAATCAATGCTCCCAATCCATCCCATAAGTTATCGAGGGCAAACAATGCTTTGGCTCCTGCTTTGCTCGATTGGTAATGTGGCTGAACAAACGAACGGCCTAATTCAAGCGTATAAGGCAGATATTCTTTGATGAATTTCTCCGAAAAGTTGAAAAGATGCGTTGTCGCCAACTGAACGATTCCATTTTTGTCAACCGGAATGTCACCGCATAAAACATAACGATAACCGCCAATAATCTCAAGAGCTTGCGGATCCCATACGATAAGCTGTTTATAAGGTTGAGCGCAGGTATCATATTCATCAATGTCAACTTCTTCTCCCATTCCCCCTCCTGCATCACGAAAAGTAATCTCCCTTACCCGCCCTATTTCTCTCATAACATTGGGTGAGTCATGATAGGTAATAATGTAGATTTCGTTATCTCCTTTATTGGTCTTTCGCATTAATTTGTCCTGTGTCAGTTCAGCAAGTAAGGCTGCTTTTGACACAGGTGCAATAATATCCTTCATACTAATAGATCTGATTTATAGAGGTACAAAACTAAAAAAAATCTATCAGAATTGGTTTTTTCAGTCATTTAATCTCTGATTACGATTGTAAGGGTAATTTATACACTAAGTCCCTTACTTCTACTGCCCACTGGTCGGGAGTTTTGCTTTTATCGAAGTGAGTGTATGGTATCGGCTTGCCAAAAGTGATTGTGAATTTCTGGTTTTTGTGTCCGAATGTTTCGTCGGCCAGATAAAACATTTCAAGGTTCCATTTCATCCCGAAAAACGTTCGGAAACTGGCCAGCCGGTAAAAAAACGATGAATTTCGCCCGCTTACATGTATGGGAATTACATCACGCTGGTACTCGACCGACTTCACAATAAAGTGTTTTTTCCATTCGTAATCCTGAATCTGGCCTTTAATCCGTCGCGAAGCAAATCCTGAAGGAAATATTAAAATTTGTTTGTCAGACGAATATACCTCATGGATTTTTTTTGCCACTTCCTTGCTATGGCTGCCATGTTTATTCAATGGAACAAATATGGGATGTAACTGCGGAATATTCATCAGAATGTCGTTGACCAGAGTGACCACATTGCCCAAAATCCGGTCGAGATTGGACAGTATTAGCAGCGAATCGAAACCTCCCAGCGGGTGATTTGAAACAAAAATGTAACTTCCGGTAGTGGGTATGTTTTCAACTCCAATTAAAGTCTGCTGTACATTAAAATGTTTAACCATGCTGTTGGCAAACTCTATTCCCTTTTCATTGCCATGTTTGGCCAGAATTTCATTGATCTCCTCGATGTGCATAATTCGGTTAATATACCGGTAAACAAATCCGGGAAGTTTTCCGGCAAGTTTCGGATTCTTCTTCCGGAATACTTCTCTGATGTTGATTGGCTTGAAAGGTTCCTGGTTCATCGTGCTCAATGCTCAGTTTTAATTGAAGCCGAAAATATAAAATTAATCGGTAGGGCTGTTCAGTCTTCTTTATTTTATCTGCTGTTTTGTTTTTGAACTAATGGTTCTATGGCAGATACCAACTGGTAATTCCTGCTTTTATAGGGTTTTGGAATGTTATTGAAGGTACAATGCAAAGTTTTATTAACGAATACTCAAAATATTTGAGTTATGTTCAAATATTAGATATTCAAATTGTTATCTGTTTCCATAGATAATTATGCACAAATTATAAACAGGATATTAACATTTTTGTTATATCTTTACGTGACTTAAAGTGGCTGAATGTGGAATGATATGGCTGACTTTATTGATTTTTATTACTTTTACAATTGGATTTTTAGGTACTTGAAAAAATGAACTTCTCGTCGAAAAAAGAAGCAACCCTGGATGAAAAGGGAAGGGTAGTGCTGCCAGCCGATTACAAGAACGATATGGGTGGCAGTATCCCCGGTGGTCAATTGGCCGTCGAGAAGGATCCGCATGAGAAGTGCCTGAATATTTACACGATGGATGAGTGGGAAAAACGCATTGTTCAGGTAACATCAAAACTTAATCGGGATAACAGGCAGCACAGCCGGATACTCGACATTTTTTACAACAATTTCAAGATTATTCAGGTGCCTGAAAGTTGCAGGATGAACATCCCGAATAATTTTCTTGAAGTAGTTGGAATTAAAAAGGAGGCGATGTTTACCGGGCAGGGCAACCGGATCAGGTTATGGGATGCCGGGGAATACAGCAGATACACTCAATCGTGGGACGATTATGCGAGCTTATTTGACCGACTTGTAGGTGGTAATGAAGAAAATTAAAGGTGGAAAGAGAATATCATGTACCTGTTTTGCTGAACGAAAGTGTCAACGGACTGGAAATTAATGCAAATGGCGATTATGTTGACGTTACCTTTGGTGGCGGAGGCCATTCGCGCGAAATTTTCAGCCGTTTAAAATCCGGTCGCCTTTTTGCTTTCGATCAGGACGAAGATGCAGCAGCAAATATCATTCACGACGAACGTTTTTTCTTTATCCGCCACAATTTTAAATATATCCGGAATTTTTTAAAGTATTACGAAGTAGAACAGGTTGACGGTATTCTGGCCGACCTGGGAGTTTCTTCGCACGATTTTGATGTGGCCGGGCGTGGATTCTCGTTTCGCTTCGATGGCGATTTGGACATGAGAATGAACCGTGATTCAGTTCAAACCGCTGCCGATATTGTGAATTCATACTCCGAAGATCAGCTCCGCACAGTATTTCGTGAATTTGGTGAAATCGATAATGCCGGACGTCTTGCAAAACAACTGGTTTCTGCCCGGAATATTAAACCGGTAAAAACCATCGAACAGTTTCGTGCAGCCATTGCGCCTTGTGTTCCAAGATTACAGGAAAGCAAATACCTGGCAAAGGTTTTTCAGGCTTTGCGTATTGAAACCAACCACGAGATGGACGTTTTGCACGATTTTCTTGAACAAAGTATTGAACTGCTCAAACCCGGCGGACGCCTGGTGATTATTACCTATCATTCATTGGAAGACCGGATGGTGAAAAATTTTATCAAATCGGGTGATCTTTCAGGAAATCAGGAAAAGGATTTCTTTGGAAATGTTGAGTCTCCGCTGACGGCTATAAACCGCAAAGTGATTGTACCATCTGAAGAAGAAATTAAGCGGAATCCAAGGGCCCGCAGCGCCAAACTAAGAATTGCTGAAAAAAACGCATGACAGAAATTAAAAGAAATATAAAGGATCGAATCTCGAAGAAGAATTTTAAGAGTATTCTCGGCGGCACTGTTTTGGCCAGTGAACAGGTTATAAAGCAGTTACCGTTCATGGTTTTTCTGGCTTTGCTGGGAATTGGTTTAATAACCAACCGGTACTGGACTGAAAAAACCATCCGGCGAATGGAAATGGTCCGTGACTCGCTCAAAGAATATAAGGCTGAATCAGTCATTCATGAAACTGAACTAATGTACATTAATCGTCCGTCGGAAGTCGCGAAACGGGTTATTGAGCGCAAAATTGATCTGATTGAACCGATTGAGCCGGCAAAAAAAATAAAAGTTAAAAAACTGGAGACTAAATAATGGAAATCAGGAAAGCTATAACCTTACGATTTGGCATCGTTTATTTCGCGATCGCCATGTTCGGAATTGTTATAATCAGCCGGATTCTCATCATTCAGAATACGAACAAAGAAAAATGGAGCCAAACTGCCAAAGACCTAAAAAGTAATACAGAAGATATTTGGGCCAAGCGGGGAAATATTTGTGCCGATGACGGCAGTATTTTATCCACCTCGGTTCCATACTATGAGTTGAGATTGGATATGAGGTCTCCGGGAATAAAAAAGGTATTTGACAAAGAGGCTGACTTATTTGCGAAAGAAATGGCCGGTTTCTTCGGTTTTTCTGAAACCGGCTTCAAGATAAAGTTAAAAGATGCTTACGCCAGGCAAAAGAGCTGGTTTTTGATCAATCCAAAGCAAATCGATCACAATAAATATCAGGAGTTTAAATTGTTAAAATACAGTTCACGGAGCCACTTTGGTTCAGGATTGATTGTTGTTACAGAGAATAAAAGAATACTTCCTCACGGTGATTTGGCCAGCCGGACCATTGGTGTGCTCAACAAGGGTGTTTATGGCGGCGTTCACGGAAACGTTGGCTACACCGGAGTCGAAGGCCTGTGCGAAAATTACCTGGCCGGGGTAAACGGATTAGCCCTCAAGCGCAATTTCTCCGGAAGCTGGATCAACACCCCGCTGGTCGAACCTCAGGAAGGTAAAGATGTCGTTACAACCATTAATGTAAATCTTCAGGATTATGCCCAGACTGCTTTGGGCAAACAAATGGAAATCAGTCAGGCTGAATGGGGAACCGCCATTGTGATGGAGGTCAAAACCGGCGATATAAAGGCTATTGCCAACATTGGGCGTAAAAAAGACGGAACCTATGGCGAAACCTACAACTTCGCGTTTGGCCATGCCGGATGCAGCGAGCCCGGATCAACTTTCAAACTGATGTCGCTAATGGCCGGTATGGAAGAAGGTTACAGCGATACAGCAGAAATGTTTGATACCGGGCGGGGCATCTGGGAATATAAGAAACAAAAAATGAAGGACAGCGATTACGATCATGGTGGTCACGGTTTGATTAGCGTTAAAAAAATATTTGAACTGTCGTCAAATATCGGTGTGGCCAGGTACATTACCAAACATTTCGAAGGAAAGGAGAGTCAGTTTATTGACCGTATTTACAGTTGGGGCCTGAATAAACCACTTGGGCTGGGCTTCAAAGGCGAAGCCGAACCTTACATTAAATATCCGACCGACCAAAGCTGGTGGGGGCCATCGTTGGCATGGATTGCCCACGGTTACGAAATAAAGCTGGCCCCTATTCAAACGCTGACTTTCTATAACGCAGTGGCCAACAACGGTACCATGGTAAAACCCAAATTTATTGAAGAAATCAGGCAAGATGGAATACCTGTCCGTAAATTCAAAACAGAAGTGATCAATCCGTCCATTTGTTCTCAGGAAACATTGGGAAAAGCTCAGGATTTACTTAAAGCCGTTTGTGAAAAAGGAACTGGCAGGGCTTTGAGGAATCCTTACTATAAGCTTGCCGGTAAAACCGGTACTGCTGTAATTGCGAACGAAAATCAAGGTTATACGGTTGGCGGCGCCAAAAAATATCAGGCATCGTTCTGTGGGTATTTCCCAGCAGACAATCCTGAATTCAGTATCATCGTGGTTATTGTTGGCCCGAAAGGGAAATTCTACGGCGGTTCTGTTGCTGGTCCGGTTTTCCGGGGTATTGCTGATAAGGTTTATGCTTCTTATCTCGAACCGGCGCCCGATTCCATTCCTCCGTACAACGAAGTGCCGGCAGTAAAACCCGGAATAAAAGAAGATGTCATGCTTTTTGCACAGAATCTGGGATTCAAAACCCAATCGCAAAATATGACTGCTGAACATGTTGCTATCGCTTACGATACCATGACTGTATATGTGAGCGGAGTAAACGATATCCCGGGGTTGATTCCCGATGTGATCGGGATGGGTCCCGGCGATGCTGTATATCTTCTTGAAAAGGAAGGTTATAAAACAAAAACTGATGGTTTTGGACGTGTATTCCGTCAATCGCCGGCACCTGGAATGTCTGGGGTAAAAGGAGATTTGATTACCCTTGAACTTGGTTTTGACGAACTGGAGTTATTGAAAAAGGATAGCATTTCAAACGCTGATTCGATCCAGGGACCAATTCTATCGGCAGTACCCATCGAACCAAAACCCAGGCCGGAAAGCAAAGCAGTTTCACCTGTTTTAGCGCCAAAAACAGATCCAAATCCTTCCAAACCCAGGGTCAGTCAAAACCCGGAAGAAAAACCCAAACCTAGTCAGGAGGCTATTAATAAATGGAAGGCAAAAGTTGCCGCTCAAAAAGCATTGGACAAAAAGAACAGCAAATTAAAAAGCAATACTGAAACACAAAAAAAATCACAGCAATGAAACCGTTAATTGAGCTTTTGGCTGACGTTGATATTCTTGAAACCCGCGGCGATTTATCGGTAACGGTTCGCAGGATTCAATTCGATTCGCGAAAGGTAGAAGCCGGCGATTTATTTATTGCTGTTAAAGGATCGCATGTTGACGGGCACCAGTATATTGCGAAGGCTATTGAACTGGGCGCCAATGCCATCGTTTGTGAGTATGTTCCCGATGATTTTCCTTCAGGAGTTGTGATGGTTCAAATTGAAAATACACAATTGAATTTTGGCAAGATTGCTGCAGCCTTTTACGATTTTCCATCTGCAAACCTGAAAGTTGTTGGAGTAACCGGAACCAACGGTAAAACCACGATCGCCTCACTTCTTTATAATACATTTAGCTTGCTGGGGTACAAGGTCGGATTGATTTCGACCATAAAATATTACGTTGGCACCGATGAATTTCCGGCCACCCACACTACTCCTGATGCGCTGCAAATTCAGGAATTAATGGCCCGGATGGTCGAAACAGGATGTGAATATTGCTTTATGGAAGTAAGTTCACACGCCATTGATCAGGACCGGATCAGCGGAATTGAGTTTGATGGCGGCATTTTCACCAACCTGACCCACGACCATTTGGATTACCACCTCACTTTTGCTGAATACTTAAAGGCCAAAAAGAAATTCTTCGATGAACTTCCGGAAACTGCATTTGCACTCACTAATGCCGATGATAAAAACGGAATGGTGATGCTTCAGAATACACGGGCGGCCAAACAAACTTATTCATTGAGGTCGTTAGCTAATTTCCATGGCAAAGTTCTGGAAAAACACTTCGACGGAATGCTCCTGAATATTGACGGGCAGGAAGTCTGGACACATTTTACAGGAGTTTTCAATGCCAGCAACCTGATGGCAGTTATGGGAACTGCCATGTTGCTTGGAGTTGAGCGCGATGATATTCTGAGAATTTTGAGTGAATTGCGTCCCGTTTCAGGGCGTTTCGAAATTTTACGTTCCCCGGAAGGAAAATATGCCGTGGTTGATTATGCCCACACGCCTGATGCCATTCAAAACGTATTGTCAGGAATTGCTGAAATACGAACCGGTAACGAGCAAATTATCACCGTTATTGGTGCAGGTGGCGACCGTGACAAAACTAAACGACCCGTTATGGCCCGTGAAGCAGTGAAACAAAGTGATAAGGTGATTCTGACTTCAGACAATCCACGATCAGAAGAACCCGAACAGATAATTGCTGACATGGAAGTTGGCGTTGAAATGCATCAAAAACACAAAGTGTTGTCAATTGTAAACCGGCGCGAGGCCATTAAAACTGCCTGTATGCTGGCAAAACCAGGCGATATAATCCTGGTTGCCGGAAAAGGGCACGAAGATTATCAGGAGATTAAAGGGGTGAAATATCATTTCGACGACAAAGAAGTGATCAGCGAAATATTCGGAAACAATTAAAATACAAAGCTATGTTTTACCATTTGTATCAGTTTTTAAAAGATTGGGATATTCCGGGGTTGGGAATGTTTCAGTATATCTCTTTCCGGTCGGGAGCAGCAATCATTTTATCGTTGCTGATTACCATCGGGTTTGGGAAAAGCCTGATACGATTCCTGCAAAGCAAACAAATAGGTGAAGATGTCCGCGATCTTGGACTTGATGGACAAATGCAGAAAAAGGGAACTCCAACCATGGGTGGACTCATTATCCTGGCTTCCATTATTATCCCAACGCTTTTATTTGCCCGATTGGATAATATCTACATTCTGCTCATGCTCATTACCACCATTTGGTTGGGTCTGATAGGATTCCTGGACGATTATATCAAGGTATTCATAAAAGACAAAAAAGGTTTGGCCGGAAAATTCAAAATTTTAGGACAGGTTTCGCTGGGAATTATCGTGGCAGCTACTTTGTATTTTTCGGATGATGTGGTTGTTCGCCAGCGGGTAGTTGATTCGAACGGAATGTTTGTTAAAGAAATGGTGACCGACAGTGTTACCGGTCAGAAAAGGCTGCAGCATGTGACCAAACCGGTGAAATCAACCAGGACTACGCTTCCTTTCATAAAAAATCATGAATTTAACTATGGTATATTGGTGGCATTTATGGGCGAAAGTGCAAAAACATGGCGCTGGATTGTTTATGCTCTGGCCATTATTCTGATTATTACTGCTGTTTCAAATGCCACTAATCTGACCGATGGAATAGATGGACTGGCGACGGGGACTTCGGCTATCAGCGGGGCAACTTTAGGAATTCTGGCGTATGTAAGCGGTAATGTCATTTACGCCGATTACCTGAATATCATGTATATCCCGAATTTAGGTGAACTGACGGTGTTTATCGCTGCATTTATCGGGGCAACCGTTGGCTTCTTGTGGTACAACTCTTATCCGGCCCAGGTTTTTATGGGCGATACCGGAAGTTTGGCCCTCGGAGGTATCCTGGCCGTTTTTGCCATCATCATCCGGAAAGAAATCCTGATACCTATTTTATGCGGGATATTCGTCATCGAAAACCTTTCGGTGGTTATTCAGGTGTCGTATTTTAAATATACCAGAAGGAAATATGGCGAAGGCCGGCGGATTTTCCTGATGAGCCCGATCCACCACCATTTTCAGAAGAAGGGAATTCCGGAAGCCAAAATTGTGACCCGCTTCTGGATTGTCGGGATTATGCTTGCAGTATTGACGATAGTAACATTGAAGATGCGGTAAGAGACAGCCCCCTTCATTTCCCCCGAAGGGGGAAGGTTTTGGGCATCTGAACTAAGTTGTTTCCAGCTCCATCGGAGCGAAATATTTGTAGCCCCGGGTTTCAACCCGGGGAAAAGAGTGGAAAATAAAAGTCGTCCGCGAGATGAGGCAGGAAAAAGCGTTGACCTCTTTTCGGACGAAATGGGTTTAACATTAATAAAAGAAAAAAATAAGAAACACAGAATAAGAAACAAGAAACATCCAAGTTGCCGTTTATGATTTCTTATTTCTTATTTCTTATTCGAAGTTTTAAATATAAATGAACAAAAGAGTCGTCATACTTGGAGCCGCAGAAAGCGGAGTTGGTGCAGCCATTCTGGCCCGCAAACAGGGGTTTGATGTGTTCGTGTCTGATCTGGGTACTATTAAAGAAAAGTACAAAGCTGAACTGATCCAACGCGGGTTCGACTATGAAGAAGGCCGTCATTCGGAAGAAAAAATAATCAATGCCGATTTGGTTGTGAAAAGTCCGGGTATTCCGGATAAAGCGCCAATCATTGTATTACTGAAAGAAAAGGGCATTCCGGTGATTTCGGAAATTGAGTTTGCCGGACGATATACTTCAGCAAAAAAAATCTGTGTAACCGGAAGTAACGGCAAAACCACCACCACACTTCTGATCTATCATATATATCAGAAAGCTGGTTTAAATGTGGGATTGGCCGGAAATATGGGACAAAGCCTGGCCTGGCAGGTGGCCGAAAATGATTTCGACTATTATGTGATCGAACTGAGCAGTTTCCAACTCGACGGAATGTATGAGTTTAAAGCTGAAATTGCCATTCTGCTGAATATTACACCTGATCATCTCGACCGCTATGATCACAACATGCAAAATTACATCAATTCGAAGTTCAGGATCACTCAAAACCAAACTGCTGACGATGTATTCATTTATTGCGCTGACGATCCGGTGCTGAATCACGAGCTTTCAAAACGAAAGCTGGCAGCCTTATGTATTCCTTTCGGATTGGGCGCACCGCCTGCCGAAGGCGCCGGAATTATTGAAAACAAAATGATTATTAACTGGAAACAAAATATTTTCACTATGTCAATTTTAGATATTGCATTACAGGGAAGTCACAATACCTACAACTCGATGGCTGCAGGTATTTCAGGAATGGTTGTCAATATCAGGAACGAAAAAATTCGCGAGAGCATGGCCGATTTTAAAGGTGTCGAACACCGGCTCGAACGGTTTTTGAAAGTTCATGGTATCGAGTTTATCAACGATTCAAAAGCGACCAACATTAACTCAACCTGGTACGCGCTTGAGACTATGACACAGAAAACGGTCTGGATTGTCGGTGGGATTGACAAAGGAAACGACTATTCTGAATTGTATGATTTGGTAAAAGCGAAGGTAAAGGCAATTGTTTGCCTCGGACTGGATAATTCCAAAATATTGGAAGCTTTCCGGAATTTAGGCATTGATATGGTTGAAACGCAATCAATGGACGATGCGGTAAGGTCAGCTTATTATCTGGCAAAAAAAGGTGAAACCGTATTGCTTTCACCAGCTTGTGCGAGTTTCGATCTGTTCGAGAATTACGAAGATCGCGGACATCAGTTTAAACATGCAGTAAGGGCATTGTAATATGGCAGCAAGACTGACGAAAATATTTAAAGGTGACCGTACGCTTTGGGTGGTACTGATGTTTTTATCATTGTTTTCATTAGTAATCGTTTACAGTGCAACCGGTAAACTGGCTTATCGCGAAGCTCATGGAAATACCTTGTACTATCTGGTTCGTCAGGTGGGGTTCATTTCGTTTGGATTTCTGATTATGCTTTTCCTTGTGAACGTAGTGCCAATTGTCACTTATTTTAAACTTTCGCCCATTTTCATTGTCCTCACCGTAGTTGCCCTTGTTCTGGCGTTTATTCAGTACAAATTTACCGGAAGCATTGACAAGGAAACTTCGCGGTCGCTTAGCTTATACCGGTTCAGTTTCCAGCCGGCAGAGCTGGCAAAAATTTCACTCGTGATGTATGCGGCGCGATTACTTTCGAAAGCCCAGCGAACTGAAGAAGAACTTAGAATTGCTTTTTACTGGATTACGGGCGTATCGGCAATGGTTTGTTTCCTGGTTTTCATGAGTAACTTCTCAACTGCGGCCATGATCTTTTTTACCATTATTGTTCTCATGCTTGTTGCCCGTGTTTCGATCAAATATATTTCAGCATTGATTGGGATTGGAATCGTTTTGGTTGCAATGATCTATTTTACAGCCGATTTATTCCCTGATAGTTTTGCGCGTGTGCATACGGTAAAAGGGCGAATTGACGACTTTGTCAAAGGAGATAATAACGCGGTGGAAGGAACAACCCAGGCAGATTATGCGCAACTGGCCATTTTTGAGGGTGGTATGCTGGGGAAAGGTCCGGGAAACAGCGAAGTAAGTAATTATATGGAGGCAGGTTATAACGACTTTATCTATGCCATTTTTATTGAAGAATACGGTTTTGTGGGTGGCGCTTTTTTAGCCTTGCTTTACCTCATTCTTTTATTCAGGGGAGTTATCATTGTGCGGCGGTGTGACCGGACTTTCCCGGCTTTCATGGTCACCGGCCTGGTTTTGCTGCTTACTTTTCAGGCCTTCATCAATATGGCAGTTTCGGTTGGCGCTGTTCCGGTAACCGGACAGCCTTTGCCCTGGGTAAGTATGGGAGGATCGTCAATGATATTTACAGCCGTATCCTTCGGAATAATTTTGGCAGTCAGTGCAAATAATCAAAAAAATAAGGTTCCGGCCGAACCTTTGGTGGTGGTTGATGTCCCAAACGAAGATCAGGCCATGTAATATGGAAAAGTTAAAAGTTATTGTGAGTGGAGGTGGAACCGGGGGACATATTTTCCCGGCCATTTCAATTGCAAACGAACTCAGGAACCGTTTTCCTGAATCCGACATTTTGTTTGTCGGAGCTCGTGGTAAAATGGAAATGGAACGTATTCCTGCAGCCGGTTACCGCATAATTGGATTGCCGGTTATGGGTTTTCCACGCAAGCCTTCATTTAAAATGCTGACATTTTTCCTGAAATTATTTCATAGCATGCTTTTGGCAAATAAAATTATTTCTGATTTTAAACCTGATGTAGTCGTTGGAGTGGGGGGATTTGCCAGTGGACCGGTATTAAAAGCTGCTGTTCGCAAAGGAGTGCCAACCGTAATTCAGGAACAAAATTCGTATGCCGGGATAACCAATAAACTGCTGGCATCGAAAGTGAACAGGATATGTGTGGCGTACCCGAACATGGATCGGTATTTCCCTGCCGAAAAGATTGTAATGACCGGTAATCCTGTCCGCAAAAACCTGGTTGAAACTTTGGCCAGCAAAACCGAAGCATTGGAGTATTTCAAGCTGGATGAAATAACCCCGGTCGTATTAATTGTTGGTGGAAGTCTTGGGGCACGAACCCTGAATGAAAGTGTGATGGCCAACCTTGAATTGATCCGAAAAACCGAAGTTCAGATTCTCTGGCAAACTGGTAGTTATTATTACAAGGAAATGATAGAGAGACTGAGGCAAAGCAAGCCTGAAAATATTCACCCAATGGAATTTGTGGCGCGCATGGATCTGGCCTATGCTGCGGCTGACGTCGTTATTTCAAGAGCCGGGGCAGGAACAATTTCGGAGCTTTGTTTACTTGGAAAACCATCGGTTTTGGTTCCGTCGCCCAATGTTGCGGAAGACCATCAAACCAAAAATGCGCTTTCATTGGTTAATAATCAGGCTGCTTTGTTGATAAATGATGCCGATTCGGTGGATGATTTGTTCATGGAGACCTTTAAATTGCTGGACGATAAATCCCACTTGAAAAGTCTTTCAGAAAATATACTAAAACTGGGCAGGCCCAATGCTGCAAAAGATATTGTGGATGTGATATTGAAAGTAGTTGAAAGTCAGAAGACCGAAGTCAGAAGACCGAAGTAAAAGGGATTGGGCAGTTTTCAGCCCTGAAAGTGCGACATATGCTAGCACAGGACAACGCCCTGTGGGGAAATTTTCGGATGGAATGGAAATCGCCCTGATGAATGAATGAAATGATTGTAATATTATACGAATGTTGAAATTTACCGACATAAAGCAAGTCTAATCAATTATGCCTGAACAACAAAACATAGAATTCAAACAAAGTTGGCACGATGACTGTCTGAAATGGATATGCGGTTTCGCAAATGCGCAAGGTGGCATAATTTATATTGGCAAAGACGATAATGGAAATGTTGTAAACGTTTCCGATTATAAAAAGTTAATGGATGATATACCCAACAAGATTAAAAATTCAATGGGAATCACAATTGAGGTAAACTTAAAGGAGGAAACAGGACAGCATTATATAGAAATTGTAACAGTTCCGTATTCAGTTCCAATCTCATTAAGAGGAAGGTATTATTATCGTAGCGGAAGCACCAAACAAGAACTAACAGGCGCTTCATTGAACGAGTTTTTACTGAAAAAATCGGGCAAAACATGGGACGATGTTGTCGAGCCAAGAGCAAGTTTTGAAGATATAAACGAAAAAACTGTTGCTGCTTTTTTACATGCATCAGAAAAGGCTGGTCGTTTGCCCGAAAATGAAGGTTTGACCGTGCCTGAGTTATTTGAAAAACTTAGGCTTACTGAGAATGGTCAGCTAAAGCGTGCTGCTATCATTCTATTTGGTAAAGAACCTGCTAAATTCTATCCAAACACCTTTGTGAAAATTGGTCGCTTTGGAAAAGATGATGCTGACCTGAAATTTCATGAAACAGAAGAAGGAAATTTAATTGTTTTGCTTCAATCAGTTTTAAATCAACTCAACCATAAGTTTCTTACCCGACAAATCGAATTTGAAGGTATGCACCGAATTGAAAAAGGAGAATATCCCGTTCCGGCCATTCGGGAAATGTTGTTAAACGCATTAGTACATAGAAATTATATGGGTGCACCAACACAAATACGGGTTTATGACAATAAAATTAATATTTGGAACGAAGGCTCTCTTCCTGATGGTTTGACACTGGAAGCATTAAAGCGTTCACATTCATCACGACCAAGAAATCCGATAATTGCTGATGTGAGTTTTAAGGGCGGATATATTGATGCCTGGGGCAGAGGAACCATTAAAATTTTGGATACATGCAAACTGGCAGGCCTTCCCGAACCGGAAATGAAGGAGCAAGATGGAGGTTTTATGATTTCTCTTTTCAAAGATAACTTGACGGAAGATCAATTGATAAAACTTGGGCTTAATGACAGACAACTGAAAGCGGTTTTTTTTGTGCTGGAAAAAGGAAAGATTACAAATAGCGAGTATCAGGCCTTAAACGAAGTTTCTAAAAGAACTGCAACTTATGAATTAACGCAATTAATTCAAGAATTTAATTTACTGAAGAAATCGGGTGTTCATGGAGCAGGTGTTTTTTATACTATAATGGGGCAGGAATAGGGCAATAAGGGCAAGAAAAGGGCAACAATAGGGTGGGGAGAACAAAAGGAACATTTTGCAAAATTCGTTTTTGCGGATAAATGACGGAAATGGCAGATAAATGAAGTAACAATAAAGCAATAAAAATATACGAATGCTGAAATTTACCGACATTAAACAAGTTTATTTTCTCGGAATCGGAGGAATAGGGATGAGCGCCCTGGCACGTTATTTTGCCAGCAAGGGAATCACTGTTTCCGGTTACGACCGTACAAAAACTGAATTAACCTCAGCACTTGAACGTGAAGGTATCGCCGTACATTACGAAGACAATCCGGCCCTTTTGCCCAAAAAACTTTTTATTTCCAATTCCCTTATCGTATATACTCCGGCTGTCCCGGCAACTCATCACGAATTAAATACCCTGATCGATCGCGGTTTCAACATTCATAAACGTGCAGAAGTACTTGGAATTATTTGCAACAGTGGTCGTACCATTGCTGTCGCCGGAACTCATGGAAAAACTTCGGTTTCAACGATGACTGCCCATATCCTGAAAACTTCGGAGCTTGGCTGTACTGCCTTTTTAGGCGGAATTTCAAAGAATTATCAGACTAACCTGTTACTCGATTCAACCGGCAGCGAATGGATTGTTGCTGAGGCCGACGAATTCGACCGTTCCTTCCTGCAACTAAAACCGGAACTGGCTGTGATCACTTCGATGGATGCCGACCATTTAGATATTTATGGTTCACACGAAAAAGTGATCGAAAGTTTTCAGTTGTTTGCCGGAAATATCAAAGAAGGTGGTTCTTTGGTCCTGAAAAAAGGACTTCCGGTGGGATTTGAAACTGAAGCAAAATACATCTCATATACTTATTCAATTACTGAACAGGCCGATTTCTGTGCTGAAAATATTGAACTGAAAGATGGATACTATCAGTTCGACCTGAAAATCCCTGAAACACGAATTGAGAAACTGGTTTTGAATTACCCTGGACTGCTGAATGTGGAAAATGCGGTAGCTGCATCAGCATTGGCTTTGCTGTCCGGAGTTTCTCCTGAAGAAATCCGTATAGCCCTTGAAACCTATTCCGGAGTTAAACGGCGTTTTGATATTCAATTGAATAACGGAACTTTTGTGCTGATTGACGATTATGCACATCATCCGGAAGAACTTCGGGCAACTATCCAATCGGTTCGTGAAATTTATCAGGACCGGACAATTACAGGCGTATTCCAGCCACACCTTTATAGCCGTACCAAAGATTTTGCCGAAGGTTTTGCCCACAGTCTCGATTTGCTCGATGAAATCGTTTTGCTCGATATTTATCCGGCACGCGAACTGCCCATGGAAGGCGTGACTTCAGAATTGATTTTCAGGCAAATCAGAAATAAAAACAAAATACAGTGCACAAAGTCTGAATTAATCGGGCTTGCAGGCACATTTAAACCTGGAATTGTAATCATGATGGGCGCCGGCGATATCGACACCCTGGTTGAACCGGTAAAAGAACAATTGTTGAAATATGAAGGTCGTTAAAAAGATATTAGTCATACTGGCGTGGTTGTTTCTTTTCGGAGCAATCGGATTTACCATTTATTACACCTACAGCGAGTGGATAGCCGTGAGGTGCCAGTCGGTTGAGGTGAAAATAAATCCAAGCTCTCCGCGTTTTATTGACGAAGACGAAATTGCCGGTATGATCGAAAAATCGGGCATACCTACAATCGGGCACAAACTTTCAGCCATCAATATTAATAAGCTTGAAGCTAAATTAAGTTCGTTTACTACCCTGAACAATGTTGAAATATTCAGGAAGGTTGAGTCGAAAGGAATGTCGTTTACCGGGAAGTTGATTATTAGTGTTGATCAGCGCACTCCGGTTCTCAGAATTAAGAACTCGACCATTGATTATTATTTGGACAGGGAAGGAGTTATCATTCCAACATCGCCCAAATATATCGAACGGATTTTGATTGCTACCGGAACAATTCCTGATGATAGAATCAGGAAAGATCTTTTAAAAATGACGGATTTTGTGAATAAAGATGAATTTTGGAGAGCTCAGATTGAGCAGGTTTTCATTCAGGCAAATGGCGAGTTGCTCATGGTGCCGCAAGTTGGCGATTGCCTGATCGAATTTGGAACCCCGGAAGATTACGAATTAAAATTCAGGAATTTAAGAGCCGTTTACCAGCAGGGATTTAAAAACAGGGGTTGGAACAGGTATAAGCTCATGAGTGTGAAATATCAGAACCAGGTTGTTTGTACAAAAAAGTAGATTATGGACAGGAACGAGAAAATTTTTGCTGCTGTTGACATTGGATCAACCAAAATTGTAGCCCTTGCAGGAAAAAAGAATGATGAGGGTAAAATCCAGATTATCGGACTTGGACATAGTGCATCGCGGGGTGTTAACCGGGGAGTGGTGGTGAATGTTGAAGAAACATTTGCAGCAATCAGCGATGCCGTTGGCCAGGCAGAAAGAGATAGCGGGCATGACATTACTGATGTATTTGTGAACATTTCCGGACAACACCTGATTACCCTTACCTCGAAGCAGCAAAAAAAACTCGGTAACGATCCTGTAACTGAAAGCGAGGTAGCCCAAATGATGGAACAGGCAAAAAGCGTAAAACTGGATGAGGGCATGTTCATTTATCACATTAATCACGAATCATATACCATAGATGATGAACCGGTTCCCAATGGAGTAGTTGGTTCAGTCGGCAAGAAAATGGAAGGTACTTATAAAATTCATGTGGCTCCGGATTCATATCAGCGGAACATTTCCAAGTGTTTCGAAGGCGGCGCCATTCGTGTGAGGAAAGCTATTCTTGATCCGATAGCTTCGTCTGAAGTCGTTTTGCTGGAGGAAGAAAAGGAAGCCGGAGTGGCCCTTGTTGATATTGGTGGAGGGACAACAAAAATTTCTATCTTTTATGATGGTGTTTTGTGCTTCACTTCAATGGTTCCATTTGGCGGAAATGTAATTACCAAAGACATCAGGGAAGGTTGTTCGATAACTGCCAAAGATGCTGAATCCATGAAGCTTCAATTTGGTCAGGCCATTGCCGATTTTGCTCCTGAAAACAAGGTGGTCACCATACAGCGGAATGGATGGGAACCCAAGCAAATGTCGTTTAAAAGTCTGGCCCACATCATTCAGGCCCGGATGGAAGAGATTGTGGTTCATTTTTTCTATCAGATCCGCAAATCGGGTTATGCCGATAAGTTGGGCGCCGGAATTGTTATTACCGGAGGCACCTCGTTGCTGCCCAACCTTTCGCAACTGATCAAGTTTCATACTGGCTTTGATGTTCGGATCGGGAAACCCAACCTGAATAACTTTGTTCCCCGGAAGGAAGTTTACGATCCCCGGTTTGCAACCGTATTGGGATTGCTTAATATGGCAGTTGCCGATGGGGAACAGTTGAAAGGAAGGCAGAGAAAACAAAAAACGAAAACGGAACCAACAGGTCCAGGCATAATGGCTAAAGTACAAACAAAAATAGTTCAAACTGTAATAAGTTTCTTTGATGAAAATACAGCCGATACAGATATGTCCGATCCTGATTAGTTTTAGGACCAGGGCATCTTTCAATCAACCTATGGTTCATTATAAAAGAAGGTCTTAAATCAAAATATAATCATTGCTGCCTTATGATCGATGAAATTCTTAACTTCGGATTTGAACACCCTGATTCTTCCATAATTAAGGTTATTGGAGTTGGTGGAGGTGGGTGCAATGCTGTCAGAAACATGTTTGAAGAAGGCATTGAAGGTGTAAATTTTATGGTTTGTAATACCGACGCACAGGCGATGCAAAACAACCCGGTTCCTACCCGGATTCAGTTGGGTGTGACGCTTACTGAAGGCCGGGGAGCGGGAAACATGCCGGAACAGGGTGAACAGGCCGCAATTGAAAATCTGGACGACATTCGCGCTGTGCTCGAAGGATGCACCAAAATGGTGTTTATCACTGCCGGCATGGGAGGCGGGACCGGAACAGGCGCCGCTCCTGTCATTGCCAGACTGGCTCGCGAGCTCGATATATTAACCATTGCCGTAGTAACTCTTCCATCTCAATCTGAAGGAAAAAGGAGATTTGAGCAAGCGTTGGAAGGCGTAGAAAAATTAAAAGAGCATGTGGATAGTATGCTGGTGATCAGCAACGAGAAATTGCATAAGATCTACGGAAACCTCCCCGCATCAAAAGCTTTTAAAAAGGCTGACAACATTATTACCACCGCTGTAAAAGGAGTTGCCGAAATTATCACACTCCACGGAAATATTAACATTGACTTTGCCGATGTTAGCACTGTTATGGCCGGAAGTAATGTTTTTATCATGGGCACCGGATATGCCGAAGGCCCCGACCGCGCCATGAAAGCTGTCACCCTGGCGCTCGAATCACCATTGCTCGACAGTAGCAGTATTCACGGCACCAAAGATATCCTGCTCAATATTATTTCCGGGACCGAAGAAATTACGATGGGCGAAATTGGAGAAATCATCGATTTCCTTCAGGAAGAAGCCGGCCAGGACGCAACAATTATCTGGGGAAATGGCTGCGATCCTAAACTGGGCAACCAGATTAGTGTTACCATTATTGCCACAGGCTTCGATGTTAATCCGAACCGTTTGTTCCAGAAACCGGCAGAAGTGGTCAAACTTGAACCTGTACAATTGGATTTTGAAATCAATCTGGATGATGATGAGCCTTTATATCCGGCTGGATCTTCGGGCACCAAATATGAACCTTTGAAAAAACCGGTTATGGAAATCCACACGGTAAGTCATTCTTCAAGGGAACAGAAAAAGACTGTAAAAAAGCAAGCTATAAAGGCAAGCCCTGAAAATACAAATGTTGATAGCTGGTTTGTCAGGCAGTTTTCGAAATTATTTGAAGAAAAAGATTCCAGTCTGTCGGAACAGTCTGAAGAGAATACAAACAGTTGATTAGTTACACGAAAAACAGATAATCATGTCAAACGAAATTATGAATTTTGATTTAACCGTAAATTCGGGTTCAATCATCAAGGTAATCGGTGTAGGTGGTGGTGGTGGAAACGCAGTGAATCATATGTACTATCAGGGAATTCGTGATGTGGATTTTATGGTTTGCAACACCGATGCCCAGGCATTAATCAACAGCCCGGTTCCTTTCAAGGTTCAGTTGGGTTCGTCGTTAACCGAAGGCAGGGGTGCAGGGAACAAACCGGAAACAGGCCGCGATTCGGCTATCGAAAACATTGAAGATGTTAAAAAAGTGTTGCGTAACAACACTAAAATGGTATTTATTACCGCCGGAATGGGTGGTGGTACCGGTACCGGAGGCGCTCCGGTAATTGCCGCGGCTGCCCGCGAACTCGGAATTTTAACTGTCGGGATCGTAACAATCCCCTTCCGCAATGAAGGACGGCGCCGAATCAAACAGGCTGTTGAAGGTATTGCAGCGATGGAGGCGCATGTTGATTCCCTGCTGATTATTAACAACGAGCGAATCCGTGAAATGTACGGCGATTCAAAAATATCGGACGCATTTGCTAAAGCCGATAACATCCTGACCACAGCAGCGAAGGGTATCGCCGAAATTATTACCGTTCCGGGCTATATCAATGTTGACTTTGCCGATGTGGAAACCGTGATGCGCAACAGTGGAGTGGCCTTGATGGGAACAGGGATTGCTTCAGGAGTTAACCGCGCCCTGGTTGCGGTTGAGCAGGCCTTAAATTCACCTTTGCTGAACAACAACGACATCATGGGCGCCCGGAATATCCTCCTTAATATTACTTCAGGAATTGAAGAAATAACCATGGACGAAATTGGCGAAATTACCGATTACGTTCAGGAAAAGGCTGGCAATTCGGCTGACCTGATTTGGGGAAATGGAGTTGACGAGGCCCTGGGCGATAAAATTTCGGTGACCATTATTGCTACCGGGTTTAGCACAAGTAGCATTCCTGAAATGGTGATCAACCAAACTCAGGAAAAAACCTACCACACCCTTCACGAAGATGATGTTCCGATCGGTATGCCATTTGCCAAAAATGAAACTAAATCTTCGATTGAAACTGAATTGTACGGTTCAAAAAATGCCAAACAGAAAACCTTTGAATTCGAAATCAATCCCAGTGGTTACGACGAGTTTGAAGAACTTTACGGAAGCAATCATTCAAAAAAAGGCAAAGGTGTACAGGAAGCTGAACCTGTTGATTTTACACAAACTTCGGAAGAAACTGTGAACGAATTGGAGAATATTCCGGCCTACCGCAGGAAGAATTCGAATTTTTTTGGATTTAAAAAAAAAGTAGATGAGAAATTTTCTCGCTTTTCTATTTCGCCGGATGAAAATAATAATGTAATTTTACGGGACAATAATTCTTATTTGCACGATAACGTTGATTAATTCAAAAATAATGAGTTTATTTGAACTGATAAGTAATGACATATTAATTGCCATGAAAGCCCGGGAGAAAGAAAAACTCGAAGCCTTGCGCGGAATTAAGAAAGTCATGATTGAAGCCAGATCAGCGGTAGGTGCAACAAGTGAATTAAGCGATCAGGAATACCTGAAGATTATACAGAAATTGGCCAAACAAGGATTAGATTCGGCTACTATTTACAAAGAACAAGGCCGGAATGATCTTTACGAACAGGAAATTTTTCAGGTAAAAGTTTTTGAGTCATACCTTCCTGTGAAAATGTCGGATGCCGATTTGACCTCAGCTATTGAGGCGATTATTGCAGAAGTTGGTGCAACAGGCATCAGGGAAATGGGGAAAGTAATGGGAGTAGCTTCCAAAAAGCTGGCGGGTCTGGCTGACGGGAAGGACATCTCGGATAAAGTGAAAGCGTTCTTAAGCTAAAGATAGAATGTCGGGACTTGAAATCTCAAGTTTTGTGCATTTGGGGTGGAAAAAGGAAAGCGGGCAGAGGCCCGCTTTCTCATTTTATACAAAGCTCACCAAATTCAAAATCCCTTTAATTGAACTAATATTAAATAAAAGTCAATACTGATTTTGATCACTGCTATTCGACGTTTTTTTTCAGAACTTTGCCGCAAATCTCTTTATAGATCGGAATGATGTTTAGAGGGATCGCCTCAGTTTCATCAAATCAAATTACCATTCCTATCAACTCAACTATGAATAAAATTAAAACACTGGCTGACTTAAAAAAACTTCAGGCCGAAGTTCAGTCAAAAATATCTTTACGGGTAAAGGGTGATAGCCCCGAAAGCCTGATCCAGATTAAAGTTTCGATGGCTACTTGCGGTATAGCTTCAGGAGCGAAAGATACCCTGACCTTTATGACGGAGGAACTCGATCATCAGGGAATTGATGCACTGATTACCCAAACCGGTTGTATGGGCTATTGTTATGCCGAACCTACCATCCAACTTACCATTCCAGGAAAGGAACCTGTGGTTTATGGTTTTGTAAACAAAACAAAAGCCCTGGAAATTATAGAAAAACACATCAAACTCAACGAACTGGTTGATGGGATTATTCCGGCAAATTATTCATCAACTGACAATTAACTCATAGAAATGAAAATTATAGCCGAATACAATATGCATATCCTTGTTTGCGGTGGCGCAGGATGCAAGGCTTCACAAAGCGAAATGATCAAAACGAATTTCAAAAACAAGCTTAACGAATATGGGCTTGCCGACGAAATTCAAGTCATAATGACCGGATGTTTCGGATTTTGTGAAAAAGGCCCGATCGTAAAAATCCTCCCCGACAATACTTTTTATACCCAGGTAACTCCTGAAGATGTACCCGAGATTGTTGACGAACACATTATTAAAGGCCGAATAGTGGAACGGTTACTGTATCTGAATCCAGAAACGAACGAACGGGTTTCCGATTCAAAAGAGATGGATATTTTTAAGAAACAAATTCGTATTGCCCTCCACAATTGCGGGATTATTGATCCGGAAAACATAGAAGAATACATTGGCCGCGATGGCTATTCTGCATTGGGAACCTGCCTGAGTGAAAAAACTCCGGAAGAAGCGATCCGGTTGATCAAAGATTCAGGCCTTCGCGGACGCGGTGGCGGTGGTTTCCCAACTGGCCTGAAATGGGAACTGACGCGCAAATCAATCAGCGATCAAAAATACGTCGTTTGTAATGCCGATGAAGGTGATCCGGGGGCGTTCATGGATCGTTCAATTCTGGAAGGCGACCCGCATTCAGTTCTCGAAGCAATGGCTATTTGCGGATTTTGCATCGGCGCCGACAAAGGTTTGGTTTATATCCGGGCCGAATATCCACTGGCCATCGAGCGCCTGAAAATTGCCATTGGTCAGGCCCGCGAATATGGGCTCCTGGGAAATGACATCCTGGGGACCGGATTTAATTTTGACATTGAAATCCGCTATGGCGCCGGAGCTTTTGTTTGTGGCGAAGAAACTGCCCTGATACATTCAATGGAAGGCGAGCGTGGCGAACCAACCGTCAAACCTCCTTTCCCGGCTGAAAAAGGATACAACGGCAAACCAACCAATGTGAACAACGTGGAAACATTTGCCAATATCCCGGCCATCATCAACAAAGGAGCAGAGTGGTTCGCTTCTATCGGAACTGAAAAGTCAAAAGGAACCAAAGTGTTCGCCCTTGCCGGAAATATCAATAATGTTGGCCTGATCGAAGTTCCGATGGGAATCACCCTTCGCGAAATCATCTACGATATTGGCGGGGGCATCAAAGATGGCCGCAGGTTCAAGGCAGTCCAAACCGGTGGCCCTTCAGGAGGTTGCCTCACTCAATCATTTCTAAATACTCCGATTGATTACGATAACCTGGTGGCAGCAGGTTCTATGATGGGCTCGGGCGGAATGATTGTACTTGATGATTCGAATTGTATGGTGGCCATTGCTAAATTCTACCTCGAATTTATTTTGGAAGAATCGTGTGGAAAATGTACTCCCTGCCGCATCGGAAACAAACGGCTCTACGAAATTCTGGAGAAAATCACTGACGGCAAAGGCGAATTGGAGGACCTGAACAGGTTGCGATTGCTCAGTAATGTGATTAAAGATACTTCACTTTGCGGTCTGGGACAAACTTCACCAAACCCAGTCCTTTCGACGCTCGACAACTTTTACGACGAGTACCTGGCACATGTAAATTCATCGTCCTGTCCGGCAGGTCAATGTAAGGCATTGGTAAACTATACCATTGATGCGGATAAATGCACCGGTTGCACACTCTGTTTCCGGAATTGCCCTGTCGGCGCTATTTCAGGAGAAAAACGGGGTGTGCATAGCATTGTCCAGTCGCTTTGTATCAAGTGTGGCGTGTGTTTCGAGAAGTGTAAGTTTGATGCAGTATTAATCGCATAAAAAATACGAGTTATGGAAATGATAAACCTCACTATAGATCATAAACCAGTAGTTGTTCGAAAAGGCGCTACGGTTTTAGAAGCTGCATCGGGCATCGGGATTGATATTCCGACACTTTGTTACATGAAGCTGGAAGACATGAACATTGAAAATAAACCCGGAGGTTGCCGTGTTTGCGTGGTTGAAGTAAAAGGCCGTAGAAACCTGGCGCCTGCTTGCTGCACCGAAGCCAGCGAAGGAATGGAAATCAGCACTCATTCAATCAGGGTGGTTAATGCACGTCGTACTGTTGTTGAACTTATTTTGTCTGATCATCCGGCTGACTGTCTGATTTGTGCCAAATCGGGCAACTGCGACCTGCAGGACATGGCCAATCACCTCGGAATCCGGAAGATTCATTACCAGGGAGAACATTCGATGTACCGTGAAGATACTTCACCAGCCATCATCCGCGAAATAAACAAGTGCATCATGTGCCGCCGGTGCGAAACCATGTGTAACGATGTACAGACCATCGGTGTCCTTTCGGCTGTCAACCGCGGATTCCAGGCCGTAGTTTCACCTGCTTTCGAAATGAACCTCGATCATTCAGTTTGCACTTATTGCGGCCAGTGTGTGGCTGTTTGTCCGACTGGCGCTCTAACCGAAGTTGACGAAACAGGCGCTGTTATCCGGGCGCTTTCCGACCCTACCAAAACAGTAATTGTGCAAACTGCCCCTGCCGTTCGTGCGGCTTTGGGCGAAGAATTCGGAATGACCGCCGGAACATTGGTTACAGGAAAGATGGTTGCAGCTTTGCGCCGCCTGGGTTTCGATTACGTTTTTGATACCGATTTCGCGGCCGATCTTACCATTTTGGAAGAGGGAACCGAATTATTGAACCGTTTGTCGGCATTCATGGCAGGCGACCAACAGGTGAAACTTCCGATCCTTACTTCCTGCTGTCCGGCCTGGGTGAAATTTTTCGAACATCATTTTCCTGAATTGAAGGATATTCCATCCACTGCCCGTTCACCGCAGCAAATGTTTGGTTCGATTGCCAAAACTTATTTTGCCGATAAAATCAAGGTGAAACGTGAGAATTTGGTAGTAGTATCCATCATGCCATGTTTGGCCAAAAAATACGAAAGCAGCCGACCGGAATTTTCGGTGAATGGAAACCCGGATGTTGACTACGCATTGACCACCCGGGAACTGGCCCATTTGATTAACCTTGGAAACATTGATTTTAAATCGTTGCAGAATGAAGACTTTGATGCCCCAATGGGTGAGTCCACAGGAGCAGGGGTCATCTTTGGAACTACCGGAGGAGTGATTGAAGCAGCAGTACGGACAGCATACGAAATATTTACCGGAAAACAATTGCCACGGCTCGATTTTGAAGAATTACGCGGAATGGAAGGTTTGCGCAAAGCAACCATTGATTTCAACGGAACACCGATTAACATCGGGATTGCCCATGGTTTAGGAAATGCACGCAAATTGCTCGAAGAAATTCAGGCCGGAACCAGTGAATTCCATGCCATCGAAATTATGTCGTGCCCAGGAGGTTGCATCGGCGGTGGCGGACAGCCCTATCATCATGGCGACTCTGAAATCCTGAAAAAACGACAGCGTGCCATTTATTCCGAAGACCAGAATAAATCCATCCGTAAATCGCACGAAAATCCATACATCACCAAACTCTATGAAGAATTTTTGGGTGCCCCGCTGAGCGAAAAGTCGCACCATCTGCTGCATACCAAATATTTTGACCGGAGCTAATTCCAACTGTAGAGACGTTGCATGCAACGTCTCTACCATCCAGTGTAAAATTATTCCAATTTAAAAAACACCAGTTATGCCAGGAATAAAACTTTCAGAAAAGACCATCGGAATCATTAAGCAAGTCTGTTCAGATTTCAGAAATGAAGGTAGCGAACTGATTAATGTTTTGCACCAGGTCCAGGGAAAATTGGGCTATTTACCTGCCGAAGTTCAGGAAGTGATTGCCAAAGAACTGAATATCTCGGTGGCCAAAGTTTACGGAGTGGTAACTTTTTACTCCTTTTTTACCATGATCCCCATGGGCGAACACCCGATTTCAATTTGTATGGGAACCGCTTGTTACGTACGTGGGGCAGAGCAAGTGTTGTCAGAGTTTAAGCGCCAGTTAAAAGTTGAAGTTGGTCAATCAACACCCGACGGAAAATTTTCGCTCAACTGCCTGCGTTGCGTAGGCGCCTGTGGATTGGCCCCAGTGGTATTGGTTGGCGAAAAAGTTTTTGGCCGGGTTTCGCCTCAGATGGTTAAAAATATCATCGCCGAATACAAGGAAGTCGGCGCTTCGGAAGCAAAATCAGCATAATATCTTATTTTGATAAAGTGAGCGGGTGACTTCAAGTCACCCGCTCACTCACTACTTTCTGAATATTATTACCTTTATGCAAACTCTTAAAATGATTTCATGAACCATATTATTCTCCTGATTTCTCTTTTTGTAATTACTACGTTCGTCGCTCCTGCTCAATCAAAAACGGTTGCAATTACATACAAAACCGAAACCAATATTCCTTACCGTTCAGGAGAAAATATGGATCAATACATGAATGACCGCTGTAAGCTTGATGTTTATTATCCTGAAAATGAAAATAATTTCACCACAGTAGTATGGTTTCATGGCGGTGGATTAACTGCCGGAGAGAAATCAATTCCGGAGCGATTGAAAAATCAAAGATTGGCGGTTGTGGCTGTAAATTACCGTTTGAGCCCAAAAGTGAAAAGCCCCGCATTTATTGATGATGCCGCTGCTGCTGTCGCCTGGGTTATCAAAAATATCAGTAAATACGGTGGCGAACCTGAAAAAATTATCGTTTCGGGTCATTCGGCTGGAGGCTACCTAGCCTGCATGATTGGCCTCGACAAACATTATCTGGCAGCCTATGGAATTGATGCCAATTCAATCCAAAAACTGGTGCCTTTCAGCGGACAAATGATTACTCATTTTGTCATCCGAAAAGAGCGTGAAATTCCGGATACTCAGCCGGTTATTGATGAATTTGCACCACTTTATCATGTCCGGGCCGATGCTCCTCCACTTTATTTAATTACAGGAGACCGCGAGTTGGAAATGCTTGGCCGCTACGAAGAGAACGCTTACATGTGCCGAATGATGACCCTTTCAGGCCACAAAAAAACTACCCTATACGAACTGGATGGCTTTAATCACGGAGGAATGGCTGAACCAGCTTTTGATCTGCTCCTGAAGATTGTAAAATAATACCTTACATTCTGATGACTTCGATTTCATTACTGTTTAATTTTTCAACAAAAATTATATGTCGAAAAACACCTAAATACTGTGTTTTTCTGACAGATAACCATAGTTTATCTCTTTTCACTTCCTTAAATTTAAAGGCATAGAAATGCCTCCAAAATCAACCAAATAAATAGTATCACCTATGAATCCCGTTTCAGAATTAATAAAAAATCTGGCCGACCAAAACGGACGGAACAGACACAGCCTGCTCCCAATCCTGCAGGGAGTTGTTGAGCAGGAAAAATACCTGTCGGAATATTCGATGATCGAAATTGCACGCGAACTCGACCTGCCTGCTTCTGAAGTATTTGGTACTGCAACTTTCTATTCGTTCCTCGAATACAAAAAAATGGGTAAATACATCATTCGTGTCTGCAAAACTATTACCTGTTCCATGAAAGGGAAAAATCAGATTTTGCTTGCCATCGAAGACATGTTAAAGATTGATGTAGGAGAGACAACTCCCGATGGAGTTTTTTCACTTCTGCAAACCAATTGCCTCGGGTTTTGTCACAAAGCGCCTGCCATGCTTGTAAACAATGAGGTTTATACAGATATGACTCCTGAAAAGGTGCGTGATATTTTAAGTTCATACCTGAAAAAACAGAAGGAAGGAGGAAGTCATGACAATTAGCTATCAGTTAAAAAGAGCCGATTTCATTTTCAAGAATCAAAACGATTGGGAAGAAGTTTTAAGTAAAAGCATCAGCCGGACACCACAGGAACTGATTAATGAGCTGATCAGTTCGGAGTTGAAGGGCAGAGGTGGAGCCGGTTTCCCTACCGGTCTGAAATGGAAACTAACCGCAGAAATATCGGATTCGACTAAATATGTGATCTGCAATGCCGACGAAGGTGAACCCGGAACTTTCAAAGATCGGGAAATCCTATCAATGGTGCCTTTCAAGGTATTAACCGGAATGGCAGTCTGTGGGTATGTAATTGGGGCAAAAGAAGGATATATTTATCTCAGGGGAGAGTACTTCTTTTTGCTTCCTGAGTTAAACAAAATCATCCGTGAGTTTGAATATTATTGCAAGGAAATTAAATTTGATTTTACTATCCGGATTTTTATGGGAAGTGGCGCCTATATCTGCGGAGAAGAAACAGCGCTTTTTGAATCAATGGAAGGTAAACGCGGCGAACCTCGAAACAAACCGCCTTATCCTTCAAATTATGGATACATGGGCAAGCCAACCGTCATTAATAATGTAGAAACACTGGCACACACTTACACCATTTTTAAATATGGGGCCAAACGCTTTTACGATCTGGGCGTTCAGTATTCGCGCGGATCAAAGTTGTTTTCTGTTTCAGGAGATACCCCGAAGCCAGGGATTTATGAGCTTGAACTAGGAATGAGCCTGGCCGATTTTGTTGAGGAATTTGGCGATGGCGATACCAAGGCTGTTCAGGTTGGCGGCGCTTCCGGTTTTTTGGTGCCACGCAAACGATTTAATGAAACAGCCATAGGATTTCAGGGAAAATTAGTCGGAATATCTTTACCTACCGGAGGTTCCATGATGCTTTTCAACAGTTCGCGTTCCATGTTTAACGTGCTCGACAATTACCTTGAATTTTTCCGCGAAGAATCGTGTGGGCAGTGCACTCCCTGCAGGGTTGGCTGTCAGCAATTGTTAAAAGGAATAAAAGCTGTAAAACGGGGCGAAAAAAATACCAAGTACCTCGACAAGTTGCTCCGCCTGACTGAAACAATGAAGTTAACGGCCAAATGCGGATTGGGACAATCGGTCGCCAATTCCTTTTCATCCATTGTTGAAAACTTCAGGGAAGAAATGATTTACTAATGATGAAAAAAAGACCTGTCATGACTAAAAAAATCAAAATAAGTATCAACGGAATGACTGTTGAGGTTAAAGAAGGAATAACTATTTTAGATGCTGCCCGCAGTGTCGGGGTTATCATTCCAACACTTTGCTATCATAAAGACCTTTGTATTGCTGGTAATTGCCGGGTATGTGTGGTTGAAGTTGCCGGTCAAAAACGTCTGGCAGCGGCCTGTGCCACCCCCTGTGAAGAAGAGATGGAAATATTCACCAATTCACTGAACGTACTTCACTCCAGAAAAGAGATCATCGAACTTTTATTATCGGAGCATAATGCCGATTGCACAAGCTGTTTTAAAAATGGAAATTGTGAATTGCAAAAATTAGCCTCGGATTACAAAATTCTGAAACAGGATTTTATACGGCTTGTTCCATTTAAAAAATACAGCATTGATAAATATTCACCTTCTATCATTAAGGACGACAGTAAATGCATTCGTTGCCAGCGTTGCGTTCGTACCTGTTCCGAATTGCAGGGGATTAACGCTTTGACGGTGGCCTACAAAGGTGATCAGATGAAAATAACTACTTTTTTTGAAAAGCCGATTAACGATGTGGTTTGCTCTACATGCGGACAGTGCATTAATCATTGCCCCACCGGAGCGCTGGTCGAACGGAATTACATCGAAAAGGTTTGGGATGCCATTTCGGATAGTACCAAACATGTAATAGTACAAACAGCCCCGGCAGTTCGGGTCGGCCTTGGAGAAGAACTTGGCTTCGGACATGGGGAACGGGTAACCGGCAAAATGGTCACAGCCCTTAAACGCCTGGGATTCGATGCGGTGATGGATACCGATTTTACCGCCGACCTGACCATTATGGAAGAAGGCACAGAATTGCTTACCCGATTGAAACGCGCTTTGGTTGATCACGATCCGGAAGTAAAACTACCCATGGCAACCTCTTGTTCGCCCGGATGGATCAAGTATATGGAACACATATTTCCTGAATTTCTCGAACACCTGTCTACCTGCAAATCGCCACAGCAAATGTTTGGAGCATTGGCCAAAACGTATTATGCCAAAGCCCGCAACCTCAATCCTGAAAAAATTGTTTCCGTTTCGATTATGCCATGTACTGCCAAAAAATTTGAAGCTTCCCGGCCAGAGATGCATGCCAGTGGTTACCGGGATGTGGATTACGTGCTGACTACCCGTGAATTGGCCATCATGATTAAACAGGCTGGCATTGACTTTATGAAACTGGAAGATTCGCATTTCGACCGGATTATGGGTGAATCAACCGGGGCTGCAGTCATTTTTGGCGCTACCGGTGGAGTGATGGAAGCGGCTTTGCGTACTGTTTATGAGCTGGTTACTGGTCGTGAGGTTCCATTCAAAAACCTAAATATCACTCCTGTGCGAGGTATTGAGGGAGTTCGCGAGGCTACGGTCAGAATTGAAAATCCGCTGACAGAATGGGCTTTTCTGGATGGTGTTGAACTAAAATGTGCAGTTGCCCATGGTCTGGTCAATGCCAAAAAAGTAATGGATTCCATCAAGTCCGGAGAATCAGATTATCATTTTGTAGAGATTATGGCATGTCCCGGTGGCTGTTTGGGTGGCGGAGGGCAGCCCATTCCTACCAATCCTGAAATCCGGCGCAAACGATCGGAAGCCATTTATGCCGAGGATGCCGGAATGCCCATACGGAAATCTCACCAGAATCCGGAAATCATCAAAATTTACAATGATTTTCTGGATCATCCCCTGAGCGAAAAGTCGCATCATCTTTTACACACGCATTATACTGAAAGAGAAAGATTTTAACAGAACAGGTCCGGCATTCGCCGGACTTTCTTAATTTTGGGAGATGGAGTTTCAATCATCATTTTTTTGCCCGTTAGGTTATCTGATTTTAAAATCTGATGGCTGTTCAATTACCGAAATATCTTTTTCGGAAACCGGCATTCAGGAACAACAGTCGTGTGAAACGCTCGAAAAATGCAGCGAACAGTTGGAGAATTATTTTTCAGGAAAGAGCTTTGATTTTGATGTTCCCATAAATCCTCAGGGAACAGAATTTCAGCAAAAAGTTTGGAAAGAGTTGCTGAAAATTCCTTACGGTGAAACGATAACTTATAAGGAATTGGCTGTCAGGATGGGTGATGTTGAGGCAGTCAGGGCAGTAGGAACAGCCAATGGCAGAAATCCTGTTGCCATTCTGATTCCGTGTCACAGGGTTATCGGCACCGGAAACAGGCTCACAGGATATGCCGGCGGAATTTGGCGCAAGAAGGCCTTACTTGAACTTGAAATGAAACACTCGGTCAGGAAAGATTTGCTATTTTGAGGCACAAGTCATTTGAAAAAAGGAAAGAGGAAAGGGAATCAGGAAAAAGAAATTGCACCGTCAAAGTGAATTTCCCTGTGTTTTAACTCCAGAGGAGTGCAATATTTAGTGTGCCGGGCATGCTGTTAATCTAAAGGGTGCAAGTCCTGAAGGAGCCGTAATGACCGGAATCCTATAGCCGAAAGCAAGGGTGTCCCGGGAGACTGGGAATCTGAAGGCAGCCGTAGGCAAAAGTTTGACAAGACGAACAGAAACCGGATATAAGGCTTGCCTTCCTGGGTAATTGAGCTATGAATCAAGATGCCCAATAGTCATACAGAAGGAAGGGGAGTAAATCCGGCTTGTCAAACGGAAAGAGTAACAGCTTACCCCGGGAGATCTTTACGGGTTCCCTGAGAAGGGATAAACGAACGGGCAACCGTGAGAAGAAAGCGTAAAGAAGTCAGCAGAGGGCATAGTAGGTATGGATACGAGCCCCCGAGTACTCGGGGGAGGCCTCACCAAATATCGAAGGCCTGAATTTATTAACAATTAAAGACGCGGCAAAGATGCGTAAAGACAAAGAGCAACAGAAAAAGGCGTCCTGTGAACAACTGAAATTGTTTACACGAAAGGGCGAACCTGCCGATGGCGAAGCTGGCGGAACCAGCGAAGCCACCGAAACAGGAGCTGAATTGTCCTCGCGATTGAACCAACAGCGGACTTTAACCGAACACATCTTAGAGAGGATTGTAGATTATGGGAACATAGACAAAGCGTACCGACAAGTAAAATCCAACGATGGGAGTAGCGGAGTTGACGGGATGGAAATCGAAGAGTTGCGTCAATGGCTGGGGGGACACATTAAAGAACTGCAAGAATCCATATTGCAAGAACAATATCAAGTAAGTGCAGTTCGAAAGGTAGAGATTCCCAAGCAAACCGGAGGGACAAGGATGTTAGGCATCCCCACGGTAAAAGACCGGTTGATACAACAAGCGATCCATCAGGAGCTGAACCGCTACTACGAACCGTATTTTAGCGATCACAGTTATGGATTCCGTCCCGGAAGAAGCGCAGGTCAGGCGATCCTGCAAGCATCAGCTTACATAGCCGAAGGCAGGGAATGGGTAGTGGATATTGATTTAGAGAAGTTCTTCGATAAAATCAACCACGATCGGTTAATGCAACGGCTAAGCAAAGGGATCGGCGACAAAAGGTTACTCCGTTTAATCAATGGCTACTTGAAAACAGGCATGATGACCGACGGATTAATCGAACAACGCACAGCAGGAACGCCACAAGGTAGCCCACTATCTCCACTGTTATCCAATATCGTACTTGACGAACTGGATAGAGAGCTGGAGAAAAGAGGATTGCACTTCTGCCGATACGCCGACGATTGTAATATTTTCGTCAGGAGCAAGAAAGCAGGGGAGCGTGTACTGGCATCGCTGACCGACTTTATAGAAAAGAAATTGAAACTGAAAGTGAACCGCGAAAAGAGCGGGGTAAGGCACTGTTCAGAGGTCAAGTTTTTGGGCTATACAGTCATGCCGGAAGGGAAGATTCGAGCAGCGGACAAATCCATTGAACGTCTCAAGGAGAAGATAAAAGAACTTACAATCCGCAGCAGAGGCGTTACAATGGCACAAATCGTTAAAGAATTAAATGCGGTAATAATGGGCTGGACAAACTATTTTCATTTGGCAAACACATGGCTCAGCACCTTTAGAGATATTGATGGCTGGCTCAGGCGTAAGCTCAGATGCTACCGTTTGAAACAATGCGGGAAGAAATATACCATTTTCAAGTTTCTCCGCAGTTTCGATATCCCCATCAACACAAGCTGGAATGTTGTAATGTACTCTGGCGGATGGTGGAATATGTCACAAAAGAAAGCGGTAAGCAAAGCGATGAATTTGGAATGGTTCGCCCGGCTGGGGTTACAATCCTTACATGTAAGAATGAGCGGATAAGTTAATAGAAACCGCCGTGGTACGTGAGTATGCCCGGTGGTGTGGGGGGACAGCGGTGCGAGCCGCTTCCTACCCGATTAGCAAAATCGGATGAAGAGGAGTTAAAATGCCGAAGGCATGACAGATTTATATCACCACTTCGTGGTTTAAGACAGCTTTATCCAACATTTTCTACAATCATTACAACCTTTCAGGTTTAAAAATCCAATCCTTGATTCACATTATTCATAAATATGTCGTATTTTTAAACATATTCGGGATCAGTTGATAAAGTTGTGGGGATATTTTTTTTGAATACCAAATTCTTGCGTATTTTTTTTGAAAACCTTATTCTGTTTCAACAAACCTTAGTAGCTTTGATTGTTGCCACACTCCACACAACCTTATTTGCATGAAGATAGAATTCAATAATTTATATACACATTTTGTGTTCACTACCCTGGGGAGACATCCTATAATTTCGGAGAAAAGCCGGATCAGGATTGAGAAATATATCACGGGTATTGTCAACAATAATTCATCGAAACTTTATGCCATTTACGCTAACCCAGAACACGTGCACATTCTGGTATCTCGGTCAGCAGACTTGTCAGAAGTAGAGCTTGCCACAATTATTGCAGAAAGTTCTGAAAACTTTATTAATGAAAATAAGCTTGTTCCTGGTTCATTCAAATGGCAACAATGGGCTTCAGCTTTTTCAGTCTCTAAGTCAGATATTGACAGGGTATGTAAATACATCCTGAATCAACCCAAACACCATAAAAGGATTAGTTTTGCCGAAGAATACGAACAATTCCTGAAACACTATCAGGATACATTGAAGAAATAAGGTAAATAAGGTTTAAAATGGGGGTGCTTTGATGGCTACTAAGGTAAACAAAATAAAAAATAAGGTTTTAATCCATTAACTGCTGCTTTCCCACAACTTTTTAAATTGATCCCATATTCGACTGGGCAGAAGGTTGAACTCGGTTGTTATGGCTTTAGAAAAACGTGCCTGAAACATTTTCGGTAAACGACAATATTCTTGAATTATGCAACCAACTAAGAACACAACTTTTCTTCGACCTTCAATGACTTTCCGGATTGGTTGTATTGGCCACCGGCCTAACCGATTGGAGGGAGCCAATCAGTTTGTATTATCTAAGGCGCTAAAACTCATTTTGGCCAATGCTAAAGACGAGGTATCAAGGATTTGGCAGGCTGATTCCAAATGGTATTCGGGAGATGCCCCTGTTTTGCAGGTTGTGTCGTCGCTCGCCGAAGGTTCCGACCGTTTAATTGCCGAAGAAGCGATGAAGCTCGGATATTCTTTGAGTTGTCCAATGCCATTTTCCCAACAGGAATTTGAGGCTGATTTTGCCCCCGGAAAAGCGCTTGAGCCCGATTCGCTGAACCGTTTCCATAGAATTTTGGATCAGGCAGAACATTCAGTAGGGTTAACCCGTTTCGAACTGATTGGCGACCGTAACAAGGAATCGAAGGCGTATAAAGTTTGCGGACAAATGACCTTAAATCAATCTGATCTGCTTCTTGTTGTTTGGGACGGTATTTCTAAAATGGACATGGGTGGTACCGAAGATATGCTCTTGGAAGCTTTACGGCTGCATGTTCCGGTGATTTGGATAGATGCACGGCCACCTCACGGCTGCATGGTATTGGATGAAGCCCACCAGATTCCGGCAACGGATTCAGAAGGTCGCCACGTACCTGCAGGCAGAGAGGATATGGCAGTCTTAACCCAAATTATAACCGGAAGTCTTGCTTTACCCGGGTATGGTGATTCCGGCAAAAAAGAGGAGAAATCGGCCTACCTACGACTTGCTGATTTTTACGGAGAACGATTGCACAACTGGAATGTGGCTTTTTTGTGGAGAATATTCAGCAATCTTATTGGAAAAGGAAAATTGGGTCATGTTCTCAAACGGATCAATTCCGGAGAGCAGTCCCGAACTGTTCCCATCATTCAAGGATTCGAAAACAAAGATCCGGGTATCAGTCGGGTTGTCCAGTCGAACTTCACCTGTTTCGACCGGTTATCCGGATATTACGGTGATTTATACCGCAGTGGCTATATACTTTCATTTTTACTTGCTGCTTTTGCGGTTGGCCTGGCATTGTTCCCGGTTGCCGCCGGATGGCTGACCCATGCTAATCATATTGGGGAATCTATCATGGTTACGGTTGAATTAATTACGCTTCTGTGTATTCTTGTGCTGGTTTTCCGTAGCCGGTCAAGGAGATGGCATAGCCGCTGGCTCGATTATCGCCTGGCTGCAGAGTGGATACGGCAGTTAAGGCTACTTGCTCCAATGGGCATGGGAATTCGGGTTCAGGAAACAAGGGGGCACAAAAAATCCTATGAGCATCCTTCGGCAACCTGGATGGCATGGTACGTAAAGGCCCTGGAGCGCAACCTCGGACTGCCAAATGCCCGGATTGATAACGTTTATCTCAAAAAATACCTCGACGATGTGCTTAACCTGGTAAATGACCAGCAAGCCTACCATTCAATCAACGCACACAGCAATCATCAGATTGAAAAACGATTGCACCGGTCGGGTGTAATTCTCATTGGAGCAACGATTGCCGCCTGTTTGATGCACCTTTTACCTTTACTGAATCCGGAACTTCACTGGCCCGCCGGATTCGCTTATCTGCTCACCTTTTTATGCGGTTTTTTACCGGCATTGGGAGCCGCGCTTGCCGGGATCAATAACCAGGGAGAGTTTAAAACCCTGGCTAAAACATCTGAATCCATGCACAATGAATATGCTGCATTATCGGCCGAACTTGCCGAACTGCAAACAGACCTGCAATCCTGTAAAGAAAAGGCTGATGTCCGTTTGTTCAGGAGAATAAAAGATGCAACTTACCGGATATCTTATCTAATGATCGAAGAGCTCAGTGATTGGCGGATTACCTATGGCAACCGTCCTTTGGATTTACCGGTATAAAAAACCGGTTCTTCACAGAAATGCGTACCTACATATTTGAAAAATTTGATTTTAAGCAAATTTCAGCAAAAGATTCATCAATCGTTTTCACAATGTGATTTCAAGCTAAAATAGCTTTATTCATAAAAACCTTATTTCTATTTAAGCAACCTTAGTAGAAAACATAATCCACGTTGTTTTTTGACCTTATTCGTCTATTTGTAAATCAATTAGATAATAAGGTTGAAGCTTCTTGCACTATCAATTCTACTTAGGTTTCTTTGGCAAATAGAAGGTTTTAAAACAATTCATTTTGCGATATCAGGTTTCTCGAATTGAAAATGTCAACTATATTTATCTATAGTTTCCAAAATAAAGAAACAGCAACGCATTATTGTGATGACCCATAATTATAAGCATTTCAATTACACTAATTTCACTGATCTATTTTCATTCATAAGTTGGAAAGTTCTCGACCCACAAAAAATAATCTTGAAATTCAATGATTTGACCTATAAAATTCTGTAAATTTGATGTAATAATTCCAGAGGTTCCACTTTAAATTTGGAATATGGCTTCTGTTCTACCCGGATACGAATACGATATCTTCATCAGCTACCGCCAGAAAGACAACAAGCACGACGGTTGGGTGACGGAATTTGTTGATAATCTGAAAGGAGAACTCGAATCCTCATTTAAGGAGGAAATAGGTGTTTATTTTGATATCAACCCACATGATGGACTGTTAGAGACACATGATGTAGATGCCTCGCTGAAAGAGAAACTGAAATGTCTGGTCTTTATTCCTATCATATCAAGAACATACTGCGATCCAAATTCATTCGCATGGGAACATGAGTTTAAAGCCTTTGTTGAACAAGCTTCACAGGATCAGTTTGGGTTGAAAGTAAAACTCCCCAATGGGAATGTTTCGAACCGGGTGCTTCCTGTTCGTATTCATGACCTGGATCATGAAGATAATAAATTATGTGAGTCAGTTCTGGGAGGCGTACTTCGGGGAGTGGAATTTATTTATAAAGAATCAGGATTTAACAGGCCACTAAAGCCTGATGACGATGAGAAGATTAACCTTAACAAAACAAAGTACCGAAACCAAATAACCAAGGTGACTCTTGCAATCAAAGAGATCATTTCGGGATTAAAGGCAGTACCTGCAGTACCGGTAAAGGAAATTACACCCGACAGGGAAAGGCCGGCTGAAGTTCAGCGTGAAAAGGACCTGATCATGGAAAAGCAACCGGCAAAACGGAAACTGGTCAAATCCGGTAAACGGTTAAAAATTGCCTTCGTCGTGGCTTCACTCCTTGTAATCATTTCAGCAACTTTGTTCATCGTCATTAAGCCATTTTCCGACGGAAAAAACAAGCTGGAAAAAACCATTGCCGTTCTTCCGTTTATTGACGATAGTCCCGATAAAGGAAATACGTACATCATTAACGGACTTTTTGAAGAAATTCTCGATAAGCTGGAGAAAATAAACGATTTGAAAGTTAAATCGCGGACAGCTACTGAAAAATACAGAGATTCAAAACTCAGTATTGGCGAAATTGGCAGGAGTCTGAAAGTGAATTACATACTCGAAGGCAGCGGACAAAAAATTCAGGATCGGATTAAAATAAGGCTGCAATTAATTGAAGTTCAAAGCGGCAATCATGTCTGGTCGAAACCTTATGTAGAAGAAGTTAATGACGAACGTATTTTTGAACTTCAGGAAAATGTGGCGCTATCTGTAGCCGATGAATTGAAAGCAATTATTACACCGGAAGAAAAAGAAAAGGTCGCTAAAAAACCCACCGAAAACCTGGCCGCTTATAAATTATATCTGCAGGGGCTTGATTATTTAAACGTGCTGAAATACAATGAAAAAAGTGATGAATTGGAAATTAGAAAAGCAAAACATTTTTTTGAGGAGGCCATAAAACTGGATTCCACATTTGTAGAAGCCTATGTTCGGTTAGGTCATATTTTTATAGACATAATAGGAATAGGGAGGCCTGCCAAGCTAGATTCAGGCCTGATGATGGCCAATAAAGCTTTGTTGTATAATGAGAAACACGGCTGGGCTTATAGTCTTCGGGGAACTTATTACCTGCGGAAAGGAATGTTGGAAAAAGCAAGGAACGAATATGACAAGTCATTTGAATACCAGGATAATAACTATTATGGAACCCATCAAGGAAAATTTTATGTGTTTCTCGGACTTGTAGAATTTTACAATGCCTTGAAATCTTATTATAAATATCAGGAACTGAAGCCGGAAGAAATACTCACTAAGCCAGAAATGATAAGGAGAGTTTATGAGTGTTTTATAAACCTGGGGTATCCTGAAACTGCCCGGAAATACGCCAAACTATTGCTTCAGCAAAATAATGATTCATTACAATATTTGTATAATTTAAGTCAAATTGAATTGTACTTAGGAAATTTTAAAGCGGTTCTGGATTTTGGACTAAAGATTCAAAAAATGGATACCACACTGACTACCTTGTATCATCTTGGGTTTTGTTATTTTGCTTTAAAAGATTATACTGAAGCTTACAAATACATTCTCGAAATAGAAAATGAATTGAAGAAGACAGGAAACAAGCAAGGCACAAATCTATGGATTGGTTATATCTATCTAAAAAACAACCAGATCAAAAAAGCGGATTACCATTTCGACGGTTCCATAATACTTCTTTTAAAACAACTTGAATCAGACCATTTAAATGCACAGTGGAATTATACCTATTTAGACCTTGCTAATATTTATGCAGCAAGGGGCGAAAAAGAAAAGGCAATTAAGAATTTAAAACTGCTAAAAAACCTCAAAACAAATTATCTCTGGCTGGTATTCGCTTTAAAACATTCGCCCATGCTCGATAATATCCGAAATGAACCTGAATTCGCTGAGGTTTTAAAAGACGTTGAAGCCAAGTACCAGAAAGAACACGAGCGTGCCGGCGAACTAATAAAGGAATATGAGGGGAAATAATGGATGTATCAGTTTATTCAGGTAAGGTACAAGAATAAGAAATTCAGGAATATAAGATTGTTGAGAAAAAGGAGCTTCATATCGAAAAATTGGATCAAAAGGAGCACATCAAACCAGAGTGGAAAGTTAAGTCTAAACAGAGAAAGCCTGATCTGGCAGAAAAACCTCAATTCGGAAATCCAAAATATTTTGGATCGGTGATCTTAATAACCAAAGGGTTATTTTCAAAATCTCACTTTAAAAATATTCTTGAAATTCAGTGATTTGGCCTATAAAATTCTGTAAATTTGATGTAATAATTTCATGGTTCCACTTTAAAATTGGAATATGGCTTCTTTATTACCCGGTTTCGAATACGACATCTTTATCAGCTACCGACAGAAAGACAACAAGTACGACGGCTGGGTAACTGAGTTTGTTGACCATTTAAAGCAGGAACTGGAAGCCACCTTTAAAGAAGATATTTCCATTTACTTCGATGTGGATCCGAACGACGGTTTACTTGAGACGCACAACGTTGACAAAAGCCTGAAAGAAAAACTGAAATGCCTCATCTTCATTCCCATCATCTCCCAAACCTATTGCGACTCAAATAGCTTTGCCTGGCAGCAGGAGTTTTGCGCATTCAATCAATTGGCAAAGGAAGATCGGTTCGGAAGAGATATCCGGCTGGCCGGCGGAAATGTAGCAAGCCGGATTTTGCCTGTGAAGATTCATGATCTCGATCAGGAAGACAAAGCGCTTCTGGAAAATGAATTGGGTGGAGTACTGCGGAGTATTGACTTTATTTATAAGTCAGCCGGGGTTAACCGATCCTTGCGGGCTAACGAAGATCACCCGCAGGACAATCTCAATAAAACTTACTATCGAGACCAGATAAATAAGGTGGCAAATGCAATCAAAGAGACTATCTCGGGACTGAAATCGGAACCATCAAAATTTGTTTCTGAACAAAATGAAGTCCTGTCAACTGTAAGGAAACCGGTCGCCCCGGAAAAATCAATTATCGTTCTGCCATTTGAAAATATGAGCCCTGACTCTGACCAGGAATATTTCAGTGATGGACTTACTGAAGAAATTATCACTGACCTTTCTCATATCCATAATTTACTCGTAATATCCCGGAGTTCAGCCATGACATTTAAAGGAACAAAAAAGACGATTCCCGAGATAGCTCAGGCTGTTAATGTTCGATACGTTCTAGAAGGCAGTGTCCGCAAGGCAGGAAATAATCTCCGGATAACGGCCCAGCTTATAGATTCATTAACCGATACTCATATCTGGGCCGAGAAATATGCAGGTACTCTGGATGATGTTTTTGATATTCAGGAGAAAGTTGCCGGTTCCATTGCAAGTGAACTTAAATTGAAGCTCACACCCGAGGAAAGAATGAATATTATGGAAAGACCGTTTAAAGATGTCCGGTCTTTTGAATACTACCTGAGGGCAAAGCAGGAGATCAATAATTTTACGGAAAATTCTTTAAATAAAGCAATTGACTACCTACAAAAAGCGATAAAAATAGAAGGGGATAATAGCAATCTTTATGGAGAATTGGCTCATGCCTACTATCAAATCTATAATATGGGAATAAGGATCGAAGAGGAGGATTTGGAAAAGGCAAGAGAATATGTTCGAAAAGCGCTTGACCTGGATAGTGAATCTCCTGATGGACTTTTTGTGTCAGGGCTATTAGAAGGTACAGGTGGTAGTATGTTAATTGGTTTTTCCCTTTTGAAAAAAGTTCTTCAGCTATCACCTAATCATGCAAATGTTTTAGGATGGATTACTCTTTTATATGCTCTACTTGGAATTACTGAAGCAACTAATAATTACGTTAAAAGATTGTCACAGGTTGATCCCTTTTTCCCATTTATGAATATTATACCCTCACAGCTCAATATTTACATTGGTGAATTTGAGTTAGCAGAGGAACAAGCCAGACAATCAGGTTCGGATGATTGGAGTGTTATTTCGAGATTAGAGGCTTTTTTGTATACCGGAAAAGGGAAAGAAGCTTATGATGAATTTATCCATTTATCAGAGGGCACTAGAAATAGTTATGTTTTCAAAATAAATATATTACGAATATATGCTTCCCTGCAAAAACAGACAGAAGTTAATCAATTGCTGGATGATAGTTTTATATCAAGGGCAAAGAAAGATTTTCAAAGTTCACTCTTTTTTGCCCAGGCATTTGCAATGATAAATTCTAAAGAAGATGCTTTAGAATGGTTAGAAAATTCGATAAATTACGGTTTTATTAATTACCCCTTTCTCAATGAATATGATCCGTGCCTCAAAAACATTCGGGGAGAAGAGCGCTTTAAAAAGTTAATGGAAAGGGTAAAATACGAATGGGAGAAATTTAAAGTGTAAAATCAAATTTCAACAATGTCAAGCATTATTTCAGGTTTCGAATACGACATCTTCATCAGCTACCGCCAGAAAGACAACAAGTACGACGGTTGGGTAAAGAGTTAAGTTTTAATATCTTTGTTCTATGAAAACCAGAAATACAGTAGTGCTTTCCAGGATCAAAAATTTGGTTAGAGAAATTGATCCCACATCAGATGTCATCCTTTATGGCTCCCGAGCAAGAGGCGAAGAACATCCGGAATCTGATTGGGATCTGCTGATTCTTGTTAACACCCAAACAGATTTAGATTATGAAAGGGTTTTCCGGCATAGGCTTTATGAAATTGAACTTGAATTAGGTGAGGCCTTTTCAGTTTCTGTCTATAACAAAAAAGAATGGAAATTAAACCACTGGATGACTCCGTTATATCAAAATATTGCTAAAGAAGGTTTAAGAATCTGACAATGAAGAAAACTCGGGATGATTATATAAAGCACGTTGATTCCAAAAGTCGAAGGATTCATCAAGAAAATTGAATCTTTGACCTGCGAATAAAATACCTGTTGACTATTTTTTATATCAGTAGCATATTCCAGATTTACTATATTACTAACTTGCCGATCATTTAAAGCCTAATCTATGAAAAAGTTAATGATTATTATTGGGGTTGTTATCGGGGTAGCGGTGATTGGCGGATTGATTTATTTAAATCACCTTAAAACCTCGGCCATCCCTGATTATAACAAAGACATTAAATTGTCCGGACTTATTGCCGACGTTACTGTGATCCGCGATTCGTTCGCGATTCCCCATATTTATGCTGAGAACGAACATGATCTGTACATAGCGGTAGGTTATGCCATGGCTCAGGACAGGCTTTGGCAAATGGACCTGCTCCGCCGGGTTACACAGGGCAGGCTGGCTGAGATTTTAGGAGAGGGCCTGGTTGATGCGGATATGCTTTTCCGCTCACTGCGGTTCACCGAAAAATCGAGAAAAGTTTTTGGAGCTGCCGATGCAAATTTGCGTTCCTGTGTCGAATCCTTTACCGATGGGGTAAACCAATTTATCCGCCAGGCCGGGAAAAATCTTCCCCCGGAATTCGGAATCCTGGGCTATAAACCCGAACCCTGGCTGCCGGAACATTCGCTTAACCTTGTCGGGTATATGGCCTGGGACCTTTCAACCGGATGGCCCAACGAGGTTTTACTCGATCAGATGTGTCAGAAACTGGGACCAGATCTTTCCAGATATTTGGTGCCGGATATGGATTCGGTACATAAAACCAGCATTTATCCCGATTTTAAGCTCGATAAAGGCATCGCCGAAGTCCTGACAAAACTTTCGAAAACGGCTGCAATTGTTGATGAGCTTGGGTTGGATGTTTTTCGGGGCAGCAACAACTGGGCGGTTTCAGGTAAAAAAAGCGTAACTGGCAAGCCCTTGCTGGCCAACGATATGCACCTGGGATTTAATATTCCCGGAATCTGGTACCAGATGCATCAGGTTATACCCGGAAAACTGAATGTGACCGGTGTGGTTCTTCCCGGACAGCCCATTGTCATTGCCGGCCACAACGATTCGATTGCATGGGGATTTACTAATATGATGACCGATGATGCCGATTTTTATCAGGAAACCATCAATCCACAAAATCCTGATCAGTACCTCCTGAACGGAGCGTGGAAGGATTTGATCCGGGTGCCTGAAAAAATTCTGATCAAGGGAGGCGACAGCCTGATTAAATTCAACCTGTTTACTCATCGCGGTCCCATCATTTCAGAACAGAAGAAAGTTAATGATAAGGTTTTATCCATGAGGTGGCTGGGCAATGAGGACAGTGACGAGATTCGATCGGTTTACCTGCTGAACCGGGCGTCAAACTGGAATGATTTCAGAAATGCGCTGAGCACCTTCAGATCGGTTAATCAAAATGCGGTATATGCTGATGTCAATGGAAATATCGGACTGCAAGCTACAATCGGCATACCAATCAGGGAGGGCGACCGCACCCTTGTTTATCCGGGAGATACTGACCGTTACGACTGGAAAGGGCTGGTGCCTTTTGATGAACTTCCGTTTACCTATAATCCTGAATGCGGATATGTCGCATCGGCAAACTGCAAAACCGCTCCGGCTGACTATCCATATTATATCAGCGACTGGTACATTTTGCCTTATCGCATGGACCGGATTATTGAGATGCTGAAGGAGAAGGAAAAATTATCCTCCAAAGATTTCCAACGGATGCAGGGCGATCAGAAATCGAAAATGGCGGAAAAGTTCACGCGCTATTTTCTATCGCACCTGGTTGCTAAAAGCGGATTATCAGGGTCAGAAAAAGAGGTTTTCGAACTCATGGGGAAATGGGATTACACGCTTCTGAAAGAACGTCCCGAAGCCCTGATTTTTGAAAAGTGGTATTACCTCACCGGACTTAATCTCGTTAAGGATCAACTGGATTCTTTACTATTGACCAAATTCGTGGGTGATAAAACATTTTTTGAAAACTTTATGGAAAATATGCTCCTTGCCCCAAGCGATAACTGGGCCGACGATATCAAGACCAAAGAGGTGACCGAGACTTTCGGGGATATGATCGGACTTTCATTTCAGCAAACAGTTAAGGAACTCGCTTCAGAGTTTGGCGGTGAGCCCACAGGATGGAAGTGGGGCGATTCCCACACCTTTACCCTGGCTCATCCCCTGTCGAAAGTCAAAATTCTGGATCGGATATTTCACCTGAACAGGGGACCTTACCCGGTAGGTGGAAGTTCACATACGGTCGGGCCTTATACAAATCCGTTCAACAAGAATTCAGCAGTCTATCACGGCGCCTCGGAGCGGCATATCTTCGATATCGGAAACTGGGACCGGTCACTGACAGTAATCCCGACCGGCGAATCCGGAAATCCTGCCAGCAAACACTATTGCGATCAGACGGAATCGTACGTGACCAATAAATATCATTCTGATTTTGTCACCCGTGCAAAGGTGGAAGGAGCAGCGCTGTACAGGATGAAATTTACACGATAAAAATCGGATTTATTTTTACAAGTAAAAATTCTGAGGCGGGAAACCCAGGATTTTTTGTTGATAGTTATTTTCATCTGTTTATAATTTGTATTTTAATTGCCAGATGGAACTCGCCATTATTATTATCCTCATGTGTGTGAGGTTCTCTCTCATGGCTCGTTTCATGAATAAATATAATTAAAAACTGATTTATGGCTTCTTTACTGCCAGGTTTCGAATACGACATCTTTATCAGCTACCGCCAGAAAGACAACAAGTACGACGGCTGGGTAACTGAGTTTGTTGACAATCTGATGCGTGAACTCGATGCCACCTTTAAAGAAGAAGTGAGCGTATATTTCGACATCAATCCGCATGATGGGCTGTTGGAAACGCATGATGTTTTGGACTCCCTGAAACAGAAACTGAAGTGCCTGGTTTTTATTCCGGTCATTTCACGCACCTACTGCGATCCAAAGTCTTTTGCGTGGGAGCATGAGTTTGCAGCATTTGTTGAACAAGCCTCTCAGGATAAGTTCGGACTGAAAATATCACTTCCCAATAGCAATGTTGCCAGCCGGGTGCTTCCAATTCGCATACATGACCTTGATAGTACCGATATCAACCTTTGTGAATCGTTGCTTGGCGGAGTGCTACGGGGTGTTGATTTTATATATAAATCTGCCGGAGTCAACAGGCCATTGCGCTCAAAAGAAGATAATCCTCAGGACAATTTCAACCATCCGATCTATCGCGACCAGATCAATAAAGTGGCCCTGGCAGTTAAGGATATCATTGAAAACATGGATAAATACACTTCTATTGATCAAATCAAAAAACAAACGGTTCATTCAAAAACTGTAAACGATTCAAGGTCTGATACAGCGATTCCCAGCGAGAAATCAATCGTTGTTTTGCCATTTCAGAACATGAGTCCGGAGAAAGATCAGGATTATTTTTGTGACGGTATAACCGAAGAAATCATCAACACATTGGCGCAAATTGACAGGCTTAAAGTCATTGCGCGAACTACCTCTTTCGCTTTCAAGGGTAAATACGTGGATGTCAGGAATATCGGCAAAGAACTTGGTGTAGAAACCATACTCGAGGGTAGTTTGAGGAAATCAGGTGAAAAACTTCGCATCACCGCACAGCTCATCCGGGTTTCGGACGGTTCGCATATCTGGTCTCAAAAATATGACCGTGAGATAAAAGACATTTTTGAAATTCAGGACGAACTATCGCTGACCATTGTGGAAGAACTTAAAATACAACTGTTTGATGAAGAAAGAAAGCAAATATTAAAAAGCAAGACACAAAACCTTACTGCATACAATTACTTTTTGAAAGGACGTTTCTACTGGAATAACAGCCGGACAAAAGAAGGCATCGAAAAGACGATCGAATATTTCACACAAGCCATTGAATCTGACCCGAATTACGCTTTAGCCTATACCGGATTAGCCGATGCCTACGCAGTTTTAGCCGATTGGGGATATATACAAACCCAAATAGCTGTTCCAAAGATTAAAGAATTTCTGATTAAATCGCGCGAACAGGATGATACTCTTGCCGAAAATCATAATTCATTGTTTTACTCCTATGCATTATTTGAATGGAACTGGCAAAAAGCTGAACTGGAGAGCAAAAAAGCTTTTGAACTGAATCCAAAATCTTCGGTAGCCCACCATTTTTATGCACTCTTTCAGGCGTGTTTGGGAAATTTCAGGAATGCCATTGAACACAATAACCGGGCCCGGGAACTCGATCCATTGTCTTTAATTTTCAATTTCGCTTATGGTTTGATTTTATACATGTCGCGCCAATATGATGATGCTATCCGACAATTCCGGAAAACGCTGTTGATTGACAATAGCTTCACTCCTGCCTATTTCTGGACTTCATTCTGTTATCTTCAAAAAGGATTATACACTGAAGTAATTGAGGAATATCAAAACCTATTGGTACGTGATACAGTAACCGAAAAATTTGTGCTGGTAATTGAAGATATCTTCAGAAAGTCTGGTATTGAAGGATTTCTGCATTGGTTGGTTGATGAAGGTGTAAAACTCGACAAAGGAATCTATAAGCAGGCCTATCATCTTGCTGTATGCTATTCGTTATTGAATAAAAAGGAGATGGCTTTCGAATGGTTAAATGAAGCCTGCGAACAGCACATATCATGGATGGCCTGGATCAAGGTAGATCCGGGATTTGATAACCTGCGTGATGATCCGGGATTCACAATTTTCCTGGAAAAAGTTGGATCAAATTAGAACAGGCTGCCACTGCCATCCTTCTCCTTTCTTTGAGATATGACCGAGACTTGGAAATGGCGAAAAATGCTGTGCAAGTACCCACGCTTTCTTTTCAGCCAGAAGATCACAGAGTTTACGCTTTGTGGCATCTGCCTGTTCAGGAATGATATCAAAGATTGGGCGAATATCAGGACGCTCAATCAGAAACGGGAAAACGATGGCATCGCCGACAAAGAACAATTCCTCTCCTTCAGAGAAAAAAGATATTGCTATATGACCCGGTGTATGCCCGGGAGTTGCATGTACCCGAACACCCGGCAAAACTTCTGATTCTTCTGTCAGAAGCTGAATCCGCTCCCTGATCGGGCTGAGCTGGCCACGTGCAGCTTTCATAAATATTTCAGGACGAAGTATGTTGGAATAATGTTCGACAACTTTTTCGAATGCTTCATCCGAAAACCAGAAATCCCATTCATCTTTCCATATGTAATACCAGGCATTGGGGTAGTTTGGCTGGCCTTCTTCATTCAAGGTACCGCCAATATGATCGGGATGTGCATGGGTGATGAAGATCGCATCAATTTCTTCAGGCTGAATACCAGCCAGTTTCAGGTTCTGGACAAATTTACCGGTGTTGGGACCTAATTTTCCGGCTCCCATATCGCATAAAACCTTATGCTTGCCGGTGTCAACAAAAAGAAATGTGTAGGGACTTACAATCTTATCTGTTCGTAAATTGCGACTACTGAGAACTTCTTTAACCTCGTCATCGGTCAAATCAGGGAAGAGGTGCATCGGATCATAATCAAAAGTTCCGTCGCTAACTGAAATACAGTCGAACCTGCCGATTTTGAACCGGTAGAAATCGTTATTGATTTGCTGATCAGACATTGAATACCTTTTTGTAAAATTTAACAGCTCAGGAAGCAGCAACAACACTATGGATATATTCCTTTACAGAAGTAAGCTTTACAGGAAAGACTTTTAGTAAATCTTTCATTTCAATTCGATCTCCATTTGCCACACAAAGCATCAATCCAGAAAAGGATTTCTGCATAGGATCTTCAGCTCCATCTAACTGAGACTGGAGAGCATCAACAGGCATTTGTCCCACCTCAATTTTCTTGTCCAGAACTTCTTCGAAGATTTTCACAGCATCCAATTGAGAAAGGTTTTGAGGTCCACCAAGTTCAAGTACTGCGTTTTTTGCAGCCGGATTCGAAATACTTTCTACTGCAAATTTGGCAACATCTTTAAACGAAATGTAGGCTAAAGGATTTGCTCCGGTTCCACAGGTGTTTACTTTTCCGTTTGTGGCATCAAATCCAACTGCGGCAGTAAGCCAAAGTTCCATAAAACAACCAGGACGCAGGATGGTATAAGTCAAACCACTGTTCTGAAGGTGCTTTTCAACCTTCCGTTTGGCATTGCGCAATGGAAAATCCATATCCAGGTTTTTGGAAAATGAAGTATAGATGAAATGGTTTATTCCGGCAGATATTGAAGCCTCAATCAGGTTGATCACTCCTTTTTCATCCACCGACTGAATATCATTTTCGCCGGGTTGGTACGAAAATGGCATGGAAGAAACACTTGAGATAACGGTTTTTATTCCCTGAAGCGCCTTAGAAAGAGTCTCCTTGTCTCTAATATCACCATGAACAAGCTGAACGCCAATTTTAGCAAGTTCCCCTGTTTTAACCGGATCAGAGGTTGTTCTGACTATGGCTTTTACTGGCAAATTTTTTGCCCTGAGTAACCGGCAAATTTCATTGCCTAATAATCCTGTAGCTCCTGCTACCAAAATAGTTGATGTTTCCATTTTGAATGTTATTAAGTTTAGAAAATGATATTGATGAAATCAGATGATTTCTTACCTCTTTTTTAACATAGCAATTCCACACTCATTAATTTGAGTACTATGGAAATCGTCTAAAATTTCCCTTTAAAACCTACTTGTTTGAGAAATCTAACTTGAATAATTCATAAACTTTGTGATTTCTTTGAGTCTTAGAGTCTTAGTGGCCAGAAAAAAAATCGCCACGAAGACACGAAAACACTAAGTTTCACTAAGTTGATAGTTTACATGATTTATACAAGCTAAAGCGTCATGAAGCTTACTGTCAATAATTTTTTATCAACACTCAATTATTGGTTTACTCCCAATTGTTCCATTAAAACCGCCTGATCTGCTATCATCCAATGATCAACAATAATTCCCTTATCCATGATATAACCAATAGCAAACGGAAAGTCAACCATTTTATACGTAGGAGGAATTCCGTTTATTTCACCCTCGTGTTTTCCCCTTAGCCTGGCTAAAACTATGACACGGTTTCCCTCGGCAGTTACTTCATCTGCCAATAATTCATAATTGGGGAAAATGGTGTCAAAAAATATGATGTGATTTTTGAGTTCATCATCGTTCATATACCGGTCAATTAACTCCCCGGTCTTTTTCACACCGCTTATTGCGTTAAAATATTCCAGAACGAATTGTTTATTCTTTTGAAGAGTGTCCATGTTTTTTATTGTAAATGTATGATTAAACGACCATTATATGTTAGCCTGCTTGTACAAAAGATTTGATCCTACGTTCCATTTTCAGGATTATCTTTTTTGAGAAATGACGGTTTGAAACCAAATTGATCGTGAAATGCACGGGTAAAATGACTGTGACTTGCAAATCCCACTTTTAGAACGACTTCTCCAACATTGAATTCGGTATTCTGAAGATACTCCTTTGCCTTCTGTAACCGGACAAATTGAATGTATTGTGCCGGTGGTTGATGAGTTAAAGCTTTTAATTTTCTATATAATTGCGTTCTGCTTAGCGCCATACCTTTACATAAACAATCCGGATTAAAACCTTCATGTTCAAGATTAGACATGATGAGTGCATTTATTTTTTGAAGAAAAACTCCATCAGCCTGGTTTTTAATTGCGGCTGCCCGTTCAAGATTTTCAGGATTGGCAAAATGTGAACGAAGTTTCTTGCTTATTTGTGCATAATAGGCCGGAATACCGTGATGATCTATTTTTGAAATATCAGTATTGAGTTCCTGTATCTCAGGTTTATTGTATGAAATATACAGTTGATAAAGGGTTTCATTATGTGCGAGAGAAGTTACTTTAACTTTATTCGTTATATGAGCCGTGATTTCAGTGATCCTGGCCAGATTGGCTCCATTATTCTTAATCCCGATTTCCAGGTAGGGTTCATCATCAATAACAACCTCATGAATCTTCATTTCAATATGATAATTTTGAGGAGTAAAAGCGATGATATTACACAAAAGTTGCGTGACATCGTGAATGACAATTTCAGGATGATACTCTACGACCAATTCAGTAATCTCAGGCCTAAATATCAAACTTACCTGGTTCGATCTGGCATAGGGTTGGATCGCATCTACCACACCTTTAAACAAAGGAATTATATTTGAGCGGGTCAGGAATTTCATAAAGTTTTTTAAAGTGTAAATGGATTGAATTCCTCCTTTACAAGATAACAAATAATCCTTTGAAATTTGTTTCCTAATAAATGTACCCGATAAGTTAATCTTACCGGGTACACTGGGATGAAAATATGGATATCAGAACTCGCCAACATTACACCTCACCGGCACTTCATTGGCAGCTAGCGTATCTAATTACAGGCAAAAACCTTATTTTTAATTGTTCCTTTAACCGAAACACCATTTACTTTCATATCAGTCCAAAAAGTTGTAAGGCCATTGTTCCCTTTACCACAATCAACATTAACTAAAAAGCAAAACATCGGGTTCATTCCCTTAACCATATCTGCAGTACAAGTTATCACCGTCGCATTATCAAGATTATTAACAGAATATGTCCTGTATTCACTTGTCTTTGTAATATGAGGAACAAAATATTCAATATGTGGAAACGTGAATTCAACAACTGCACCAGTAACAGCTTCGGGACTTATGTACCCAAAATGGGCCATCACATCATAGTTGCTTGCAACATAAGCAGGATAACCTGCGGGAGCAGTATAAACAGATGGTGGAGCCCATAAAGAAGTTCTTAATACTCCTGAATTATCATCCCAAACGCCGAGCGCTGTTGCAGTTCTGGCCGATTTCAACTGGTTTTCATCTGGATTATCAACTGAAACATCTTCCACTTTTGAGCATCCCAATACGATCAGGAATGCCAGCAAAATCAAATAAATTGTCTTTTTCATGATAGATAGTTTTTTAATTTTCCTACTCTGTTTAAAGGATTTTCGGATTTCTCCATAAAACAATTATTCTTCGGAAAACTTCATTTGCAAATAGCTTTATTAAGCACAAACACCCAACCTTCAGTAAGAAAGGTATATGAAACAATTACATGGCTGCCCTTGTCTCCTACTGCGTTGAAATGGTCTTTGTAGATTTTTACGTTAGAAGGATCATATTTGGTAATTTCTTTATATTTAAATACTTCCCCACTAGTTTGACCCTTAAAAGTTCCGTGAAAAGTCATATTCATAAATAACAGAACCCCATTTTCATATTGCATAGTGCAATGCACATCAACATCTCCAACGAGAAAATCGATTAACTTATCACCACACCATAATTCAAATTCAACATTTTCACTTGTCCAACGATGTGCTGTTTGTTCCTTTTTAGGGTCTGATTTTCCCTGGGCAGAAACATTGTCCACTTTTGAGCTTCCCAAAACAATCAGGAATGCCACCAAAATCAAATAAATTGTCTTTTTCATGATAGATAGTTTTTTAGTTTTCCTACTCTGTTAAAGGATTTTCGGATTCTTCCTGAAAAGTTTCAGGTAAAGTTCATCTAAAACAGAAGGTGGTACATATCAATTTCAGTATCAAAAACTTTCAATTTTGGTCTTTTTGTTTCAATTTTTATTGAAAGTTGGCAATTTTCAGAAGTTAGTTGTTTAAAAAACCTTCGGAGCTGAGTAGGAAATGAGGAATATGAAAAAAAGGAAAGTCAGGCTGATTTTTGATATTTCAGGAAAGTAAAACCATTGGTTATTTGCCTGTGGATTCTAACAAACCTTCTGTGCGAAGCAATCTTTCAACTTTGTTGTGTTCTTCCAGGTAACGGGTTTCTGCATTTTTAAGAAATTCCTGATATTCGGGTTCGTTGCGGATGCAATCAACCATTGGACTAATTTTAAACCGGGTAATTTGTGAACTGATATATAAATAGGAAGGACGACTGTTCACTACCCTCAGGTGTTTCAACGCTTTTGCCTTTTCACCACGGGCTGCATAAATAAAAGTTAGCCCTAAATTCGCGGCACATAATATCGCTGGCTTGTTCTGTTCTATGATTTGTAATCTATACTTAATTGATCCCTCAAAATGAAAATCAGCCTCCTCCTTTTGGCCATTTTGCAGGTAAATGTATCCTAAATAGAAATCAGGCTGAATTTTACGCCCCTGTTGTTTCATTGATGCAGCGTATTTTTTTAATATCCGGTAGGCTTCCTTGTAATCTCTTAAATTCAGGAAAGTATTTCCCAGGAAATATGAATGGTGCAAGCCCAATAATTTACCTAAGTTTAGTGAATCTGCCTGATATATTTTATGCGCATAGTTAACCACCGATTCAGATTTGCCAAGGTTATAGTTTAAATGCAGCAAACTCCAGTAATAATAGGTTGAGTCGCCCGTCAGTTCAATAAGTTTTTCCGCATATTTTTTCCCTTCGTCATAAAGGCCTATGCTATTGAAGCTATCCCATAAACTAATTAAATTATTGCGCTTCTCAATTGAATTAGTTTCAAGTTTAAGCGCCTTTATCATATTTTTAATTGCCTTATAAGAATCGCCCTGATTAAAATATATACCAGCTAAATAAAGGTAAGCGGGAGATTTATTCGGATTAAATTTTATTGCCAGATTAAAGGCATCTTCGGCTTTTTTTCTCAACCCTTTCTGTAAAAACAACGTGCCTCTTAAATTGTACGCATTTGAATTATTAGGATCGAAATGCAAAGCCTTGTCTGAATAGAAAAATGCAACGTCCAATTCATCGTATATTAAGGATATCCATCCAAGTTCTACATAAGGCTCCGCATAGGTGGAATCAAGCTGAATGGCCCTTTGGAAGTAGTCTTTAGCCTGCCGGTCATTTTCAATGTTATTTTCCAAATCTGCAATATTGCGCAATTCAAGTCCCCTGGAATACATTTCCCATGCAGCGACACTACTAGTGGGTGGGTTTTCGATTAATTCTTTCTCTTCCGGTGTAATAACCGACTTAATTTCGGAAGCAACTTTTAAAGCTACCTCGCTCTGGAGGTTAAAGATGTCGTCTAACTTCAAATTGTACCGGTTCGACAACAGGTGTTTATCCGAACTGGCTTCAATAAGTTGGATGTACAGACTAATCTGGTCGCCGACTTTCTGCCCGCTGCCTTCGATAATGTAATTTACATCCAGTTCGCGGGCTATTTGGGGTATCGATTTAGTTCCATTGTTTCGATATGGTTCAACCGATGTTCTTGGCCTGACTTCCAAATCTTTGATTTTAGCCAGGTTATCCAGGATGGCTTCCATTACCCCGTTGATAAAATACACATTATCCGGGTCGTGGCTGTCGTTAATAAACGGTAAAACTGCAATTGACTTCTCCTGATTTTTTATCCGATTGTTGCTTGAAAAATTCAATTTCCAAAAAGCTTCAGGCTTGAAATAGAAGATTAAAATCACGGCAGCCAGGATGCATAAGGAGGCAACTGATAGAGCCCACCAAATCTGTTTTTCCCGCCATGGCGGTGTTTTTCTTGCTTCATTAAATTGCTGTTTTGTGTCTGATATTTCTGAAAAAGGCGCTTCCTTTATTTCGCCCGAACCGTTCAAACTTCTTTTCTTAACTTCTCCCGGCGGGTACCCAAAATATTCTGAAAAACAGGAACTAAAATAGGCCGGGCTGCTAAATCCGACCTTGAAAGCAACTTCGGAAGCGGTTAACGATTCCTTTCGGAGCATTTCCATGGCTCGCTCCAACCTTACTTCGCGGATAAACTGGTTGATTGTTTTTCGGGAAATGGAATGAAGTTTCCGGTTTAAATTGAATCTGCTCATGCCGGTTTCATGGGCCAATTCCTTTACCCCAAAATTCTCATTTTCCAGGTTAGCCAGAATAATTTCGGTAAGCTTCCGGATAAATGTATGATCTATGAAAGATTGATTGTCCATGCACGAATTGTTAATCAGCAAGTATTAAATAAAACCAATTTTTACGAAAAAACAATTTTTACACATCAAAATAGCAAATAAAGATCAGCTAAGCAGCTATTTTACAATCGCTTCAGTGCAATGAATATCTTTTCCAAATCCGCGTCGTTGGGTATAAAAGTCGTACTCAAAATTTGCAAATCCATTTATCTCCTTTCTAATTAATTCCCTTCCAATTTTCTTCAATCGTTTTCTTTGCATTCGCTATTCGCTGTCAATGCAGTTTCTTTGCCCAATCGTCCATCTTCTTTTCCAACACATTTAATGGCAAGCATCCATCTTTTAATAACTCATCATGAAAATCAGCAAGAGAGAACCTATTCCCCAATTCTTTCATGTATTTATCTCTTAACTCCCTGATTTTTAACTCCCCGATTTTATAACTCAATGCTTGTCCCGGCTGAACCATATAACGTTCTATCTCAGCAGTCGCGCCATCTTCGGTGATAGGTTCATTATCCAAAGAGTATTTTATAGCTTCTTCCCTGGTCATTTTACCTGTGTGCATTGCCACATCGACCACTAGGCGAATGGCCCGGTGTATCTCCTGACGTAAATTGCCCATTTGCTGCCAGGGATCAGTATAAAGTCCTAACTCTTTGCCAAGACTTTCACAATACAAAGCATAGCCTTCACCATAAGCGCCATACCAGATAAAACGACGAAACTTTGGAAGATGATACTTTTCCCTTTGCAGCGATATCTGGTAGTGGTGGCCTGGGATAGCTTCGTGCAGAAATAAACTTTCCATTCCTGAAGTAACATTGAATTTTGTTGCATCTACAATTGGTACGTAGAAAATTCCGGGTCTTGATCCATCTGCCAGACCCGCATAATATTGAGCATTGGCACTTGCTGCCCGAAATGCTTCTGTCTGGCGTATTTCAAATTTTGTTTTGGGTGCTTTGTTATACATTTTTTTCAGATTGGGGTCCATCCTTGTTTGGATACTGCGGAACGCATCCAGCACTTCACCGGCCGACTTATAAGGCATGAATTGCTTATCAGTCTTCATGAATTCGAAGAAAGCCTTGAGGTCACCTTTAAATTGTACAGAAGATTTTATCAGCTCCATTTTATCCCTGATACGTTTTACTTCTGAAATACCGACCTTATATATTTCGTCAGGAGTTTTGTCTGTGGTTGTCCAGTATTTAACCATGTAAGAATAATATTTATCGCCATCCGGCAGAGCATTTACACCAGTTGTATTCCGTGCATTCGGCAAATATTCTGTTTTTAAAAACACAGTCAGTTTTTTATACGATGGCACTATTTGCTGATTGATGAGATTAATGTATTCATTGGTTAAACGCTTCTTGTCGGATTCGCTAAAATTTGAAGGCATTAGTTTTACAGGTTCATAAAACAGGCTCTTTGCAGCAGAATCAGTAACCATTGCCAGCATCTGAGGTATCATTTTTACTACAGCAGCTTTTGGCAATACATTGTTTACCGCTATCCCTTTTTTAAAATAAACAATAGCGCTATCCGCCCAGGAACTAAAGGCAGTTGCACGCTGAAGCCAGTTGTCATAATCTGCCGGGATTTTAAATGGCTGGGAACCTGTACTGCCACCCATTTGACCCAGCAGTAAGGGGACACCCTGAACTTGATTAAAAGGAATATTAGTATTATCGTACAAGTCTGAACTCCCCACATAATGGTTTACTAATCCTTCAGTGCCCATATCAATATCCCACTTAAGAATATCAAAGCTGATTTTATCATTTTCATTCAATTGTTCACTGTCAAAAGCGCTTAAAGAAATCTGGTAGTTATTAAAAAAACCGATCAACTTCTCGCGGTAACTATCAGTAAAATCTGCAGGTAGCAGGTTGTTGAAACGGTTATCTCCATTAATGGTAGCTTTTAACGGATACAATTGCATCCGGTCATTGTAATATTTGTCGAGCAGACTGGCCAGTTCCTTATTGACTTCTTTGGCCGGATTGATTTTGCCTGGTTTGCAACTCGATGCAAGAACGATAATTGCAAGAAAGAAAAGTGCTTTTTTCATTTGCCGGTTTGCAGCGGCAATAAAAAGCAATCCGATGCCGGCCAGGGTTAATCCAATTATCGCGCTCATGGTCATCGGTTCGGGGGTTGCATGTGCAGCGCTTTGCATTGCTTCTCCGATAAACATCAGCAGTGCGAAGCCCACAATAATTGCGCTCATAACACGTGCAACGATTCGCGGAGTTTTCATTGGGTCTGTTGAAGTAGTTTTCATTTTTTTGTCGTCAGTGATTATCGTGCTGACTCCGCACTTTACATATTGGATTTGTTATTGTGGAACTTTACCTTAGGTTTTAAGGAAAAACTTCAAATCTATTTGTTGCACCTTTATCCGGATTAAGGTCTAGGTGTTACAACCTTATTTTCAATCGGTGGTAACGATTTTAAATAATTATAAATAGCAACTAAATCAACAGTATCCATTTTTGCATACATTGTCCATGGCATTACAGTGTTAGCAGCCCCTTTCTCAATATTTGCAGGCACGTAGGTTGTTAAATCATAACTTTTAAAAATACTGATAAACATTTCTCTATCTATTTCACCAATCCCAGTCTTTTTGTCGAATGTAATATTCGTTGAAACGGTAGTTCCACCTCCTTCAATTGGAAATTCTCTTCCCCCTGAAAACGCTTTTTCCATTATCAAACCTCCTTTATCAGTTACAGGAGTATGGCAATCAATACAACTTGCAGCTGTTGTGATATACTTACCATAGTTTAAAGAATCTTGCATGGAAGGCTTTGTAGAAGGGTGTCCTTCTTTTGCCATTGTATTAACTAAAAAGTTAACAGGAAAATCTGATTTAGATACAGCGACATCATTTTTAACCGGAGTCATTGAGCGCAGATACGCAATTACACAGTAAATGTCTTCATCATCAAGGGTTCCGTAAGCCCCACAGGGCATGATAGGGAAAATAGTATTGTTTCTTTTCCCAACTCCTGAAGTAATTGCACGGTAAATTTCCCCATTGCTCCAGTTTGCCAAGGTATAAGGGGTAATATTTGTTGCAATATATTTGCCCGGCAATCCCATTTTTTGATCAAAAACCTCACCACCCATCCCTTCCGTTCCTGGAACTATAGGTCCGGAATATTTTGTCCAGTCTCTTTTCGAATGGCAATCAACGCAAACCAACACATGATTGGCAAGATATTTCCCTCTTTCAACTCGCTCTGGTGTAACTTTCACTTCCATGTCTTTTACTTTGATGTTTGGCAGAAAACATTTCAGGTAAATTCCGCCCGCGATAATGAGGATTGCAGTAACGGAAAAAATACCAATAAAAATTTTCAAAAGCTTCTTCTTTTTCATAATTCATAATTTTTATTTTTCCTACTCATAAGGCTTTTCGGTGTGGCCCCGTTTTTTTAAGTGGTCGCTGGACTCCACTTTGTTCACTTCTGTTTATTTCAGTTCAGATTAGAGATGTCCAAATATTATTCTATTGATTCACTTGTCTGTTATAGGTTACCCTTTTTTCGTACGTGTCGTATCATAGCCAGCCGAATAATATTAATGTTTTATTTACTCGCCACGCAAAAAGTCCCGCAAGTCCGATTAGGATTAAGTTTAGTGTCAAACTAAGGGGTGCGTAAACTTGCATTCCGAGAATAATTGTTGTCAAAACAAGGAACAAACAAACAGTAGCAAGCCGTTTGCGAAGAATACGAAATGGTTTTACAGATGGTAGAAAATTGTCAGGAACTTTTGTGTCGGCTGTGATGTCTTTGAAGAACGATTCAATTTTTGGTTGAAGTGAAAAATGAACATAGGAAAGCAGTCCCATGAGTGTGAACAAGAGAATTGTCTTTGCAAGCAAAATGTAATTTGTCCATAATGCCTCAATGCCCAAAGGTCCAAAAACAAGTAAAAGAATTCCGGAAACAAAAACTGACAATTGAAAAACATAGCACCGCACTGCACCGTGCCGGATAATATTTTCCATATAACGGTCTGTCCCGAAGTTGAAGGATGAACCCATTAAAGCGCGCTCATTAACTACAATGAGATTGAAAAGCGGAATGGACATAAATACAAAACTTATGATATGCCATAATTTTAAAACTTCATGAAGATTTTCCATATACTTATACATTTTAAGAAGTCAGTTTAATGTTTACACTGTCGTTTTATAGGGTTGCCTTATGAACCATCAACTGTCAGCAGGTTTATAGCGCTTTTGTTATAACCATGCTGAAAGTTGATATTAACCAAATGCACTATTTGACTTTTTTATAATTACGTTCGCGTGTTTTTACACCGGTGGCGCTAAATAGGGTTTGAATCAAACTGGTGGGAGTTTCATAAACATAATCAACTTTCGCGGAAACTGTTTCCGGTTTAAAGTTTTGAACCACATCTAAACTGAATTTTTTTTCAGTAGTCCACAAACCTATCAATGTATTAAAATTTCCATTTGCAAAAAGTGAGGAGCCTTTGAACTTACCATCTTTTGAATCAAAACAATAAGTAGTAATATAATATGGAGTTTTCTTACCCTTTATATTATAATATACAGTTGTTATAAATCCTTTCCCATATTCCTGATGCTCCCTGACGATAACAGTATCTTTATCAACAGTTGCTTCCCAGGTCCCAAGTGTCTGTTGAGCTAATTTTACCTGGTCAAGGTTAGATTTAGCAGTTTGTGCCTGTGTCCCGGTTGAACAAATCAGAAGGAATACAAACATCGTTGTAGTTAAAAAGAATGCTTTTGTTTTCATAATATAATTTTTAAATGTTAATGATTTTCCTACTCTTTTAAAGGATTTTCGGATTCCTCCCATAGTATTAACCAAATAAACTATTTGATTTTTTTATATTTACGCTCGAGTGTTTTTACACCAGTGGGGCTAAATCGGGTTTCAGTCATACTTGTGGGAGTTTCATAAACATATTCAACTTTTACGGAAACTGTTTCCGGTTTAAAGTTTTGAACCACATCTAAACTGAATTTTTTTTCAGTAGTCCACAAACCTATCCATGTTGAATACTTTCCATTGGCAGAAAGTGTAAACCCTTTGAAATTACCATCTTTTGAATCAAAAGTAGAACTACTCAGCTGATTCGGAGATTTTAAACCCTTTACAATGTAATAGCTATTTGTTGTATAAGCTTTCCCATATTCTTGATGTTCCCTGACCCTAATAGTATCCTTATCAGATGTTGATTCCCAGGTACCAACCTTCTGTTGCTGTAATTTAACCTGGTCAAGGTTAGACTTAGCAGTTTGTGCCTGTATCCCGGAAGAACAAATCAGAAGGAATACAAACACCAGTGTAGTTAAAAAGAATGCTTTTGTTTTCATAATATAATTTTTAAATGTTAATGATTTTCCTACTCTTTTAAAGGATTTTCGGATTCCTCCCATGGTATTAAACAAACAAACTATTTAACTTTAGTATATTTTAATTCTCCCGTTTTTGTTCCATCCGTTTTAAAATCGGTCCATGTCATTTTTGCAGGAGTTTCATATACCAGTTCAATTTTATATAAAACTATTTCCGGTTTAAAGTTTTGAACCGCATCTACATTAAACTTCTTTTCAGTAGTCCATAAGCCTATCCATGTTCCATAGCTTCCATCGGCACCAAGAGCGAAGCCTTTGAACTTACCCTCTTTTGAATCAAAGCAATAATTATTAGTATATAAAGGAGTTTTCTTCCCCTTAATATTATAAGACACAGTTGTTATAAATGATTTCCCATATTGTTGGGTTTCATGGACTTGAACAGAATCTTTACCAACATTTGCTTCCCAGGTACCAAGCCCCTGTTGCATTAATTTAACCTGGTCGAGGTTAGACTTAGCAGTTTGTGCATGTATCCCGGTTGAGCAAATCAGAAGGAATAAAAACATCATTGTAGTTAAAAAGAATGCTTTTGTTTTCATAATGTATTTTTTAAATGTTAATGATTTTCCTACTCTGTTAAAGGATTTTCGGATTCCTCCTTAAAGCAATTATTTTCAGAAAAGTATTGTGTAGTAAATAGGCTAAAAGTCAGATTGTATCATTAAGCTATAGATAGTTGAGCTTTAGCCATAGAGTTCGCAAAGTCTTTCACCGACATTAATTTAACCGGAAACTTGCTCAGGACATTTTCCATATCAATTCGATCGCCATTTGCAACACACAACATTAATCCGGGAAAAGATTTCTGCATAGAATATGAGGCACCATCTAACTGAGACTGAAGCGCCTGACGAAGAGATCCTTCATTCTGAAGATTGCCCTGAACAAACGGAACGCCAAGTTTGGTCAGTTGGTCGATTTTAATCCGGTTGGAGGTTGAACTGACCATTGCCTTTACATGTAGATTTTTAGTGCTGAGTTTCCGGCAAATTTCGTTGCCCAGAAGTCCTGTAACTCCTGCTACCAATACTGCTGAAGTTTCCATTTTGAATGTGATTAAGTTTAGAAATTGATATTTAGAAATTCAGTTGATTTCCGAATTCAAAACTTAGCTAACAAAATGAATATGATAAATCGTTTCGGAGTATCAATTAATAAATGATTTCTTGAGATTTTCAAAATGAAAAATCGGAGTGGAATCGATTAAGAATTATTCTCCTCACAAAATCTGTATTGGCCAAATCATATTTTATCAAATATATAGAAATATTATTTAGATATTTTGAATGTTTGTCGAATATAATTCAGAAATTCATGCTGTTAAAGGCATAAATAATAAAGCATGTATTGGTTTTTTTGCCATTTCGCAAGTGGGAGTAATGTTTCAATAATAAAAACCATTGTTCACTGCCGTGAAAAATTATTCCTGATTTGATGTTTTTCGATTTTCAACAGGATAAAGTCTATTTTTAAAGGATAAATTTGAAGAAATATTAAAATCATGGAGAATCATTCAATTGAAAGTACAACACCGGTTTATACCCTGAGTACAACATCCACTCTTTCAGGAATTCCGGTTCATTCAATCAGGCAATACATTGATAAGGGGCTGATTATTCCATACCGAAAAGAATCAAACCGGAATTTATTTTCGCAGGTGGACATTCTGCGTTTGAAATACATCCATAAGTTACTCGTTGAGGATGGATTAAATATTGCAGGAATCAGGTCCGTTCTGGCTTTGATTCCTTGCTGGGCAATTCGTAAATGTTCTGCCGAAGAGCGTGAAAATTGCCATGCTTTTCAAAGTGATGCTTATCCTTGCTGGGAAGCCTCAGATAAGGGAAAACTCTGTAAGAACACAAATTGCAGGGAATGCGAAGTTTACCGGATTGTTGAAAACTACCCGGACGTAAAATCATACATCAAGTCACTTATACCATAGAAACCAAATCTCAAAAATTTTGTTCCTTGAGGGGTTCGTCCGTATTTGGCTGGTACATAAGTCTCATATTGGAATTCAAGCTTAAAGTAGGATTGAATCTTACACATAAAATAGTTTTACTCCATACTTTAACCAATAGATTAAAATGATTATTTTTAAACTCATAACCAATCCTTAATACCATGAAACGAGCCATGAGAGATAATCTCGCACAGACAGATGATTATCGATGGCGAGTTCCATCCGGCAATTAAAAAACAAATTATAACCAGATGAAATTAAGGTTCATTTTAATTCTCCTGATTCTTTCCGGTTCATTTGTTTCGGCTCAGGATATTAAGGAAATTATCCGGAAATCGGACGAGAAATTTCGTGGTTCGTCGAGTACCGGAAGCTTTTCGATGACCATTGAACGACCAACCTGGTCGCGCACCATTTCGATGAAAAGCTGGTCGCTCGGAACCGAATATTCTCTTATTTATGTCACTGCGCCGGCCAAAGAAAAAGGTCAGGTCTTCCTGAAACGCAAAAGCGAAATGTGGAATTGGGTACCGTCCATCGAACGGATGATCAAAATTCCTCCCTCGATGATGATGCAATCGTGGATGGGTTCCGATTTTACGAACGACGACCTGGTGCGTGAATCTTCCATCGTAAAAGATTACACCCATAAACTACTTGGTGAGGAAACCATCGATAATTATCCCTGCTACAAAGCGGAACTCATTCCGCTTGAAGATGCGCCGGTTGTATGGGGCAAGGTGCTGATATGGGTCAGCAAAAAAGACTATTTGTGGTTGAAAGCTGAGTTCTATGATGAAGACGGGATTCTTGTCAGCACCGAAATACTGAGCGATGTGAAAAAGATGGACGACCGGATTATTCCCTGCCGGATGGAAATGATTCCGTCCGACAAAAAAGGACAGAAAACGATCATGATTTTCGAAAACACCGACTTTGACGTGCCGCTGAAAGAAGACTTTTTTTCGATACAGAATATGAAAAAGATAAAGTGAAAAGGCCCCAGGGATTGATGGATTGATGGATTGATGGATTGATGGATTGAAGGATTGATGGATTGAAGGATTGATGGATTGAAGGATTGAATTACTGATTGAACTTAAAACCAAATAGCATGGAAAATTTTGACAAAATTACTTATCGGGAAGAGTTGAAAGCCAGATTAAGGAGATTTGCTTTAAATCTGATAGAACTCTCAAAACAGACTCCATTTAATTCTGAATCTAAAGTTTTAATGAATCAACTTTTACGTTCAGGAACCTCTGTTTATGCCAATTACAGAGCTTCGTGCAGGGCAAGATCGAAAGCTGAATTTTTCAGTAAATTGAGCATCGTTGTTGAGGAGGCCGATGAAACAGAAATGTGGCTCGATTTGGTAATTTTCTCAAAAATAAATGATTCTGATCTGGCAAAAGGGCTTTGGACTGAAAGTCTTGAAATTCTAAAAATAATGGCAAAAGCCCGAAAAAACTCAAACCCTTAATTCAGTCCATCACAGTCCATCAGTCCATCAGTCCATCAGTCCTTCAATCCTTCAACATGACTACAAATATAAAGTTGGCCTGGCGAAACCTCTGGCGAAACAAGCGCCGAACATTGATCACTGTATCTTCCATCTTTTTCGGGGTATTGCTGTCGGCTTATATGACTTCGATGCAGGAAGGTTCGTACAGCAAAATGGTCGAAATCGTGGTGAAATTTTATTCCGGGTACATGCAGGTTCACCATGAAGACTACTGGGAGAACAAAAGCATCAACAATTTATTCGATTACGATAAGGCTTTGGTCGATCGGCTGAAATCGCATCCGGAAGTAGATTTGGTAATTCCCCGGCTTGAATCTTTCGGATTGGCTTCAGCAAGAGAATTAACCCGTGGAGCAGCAATTTTTGGAATTGTTCCTGATGTAGAGAACCAGCTTACTCAAATTGCCGACAAAATTGTTTCAGGAAAATATCTGCAGGCAACCGACGATGGTGTGATAATCGGAGATGGACTGGCCAAATTTCTGAAACTTCAGCTCAACGACACGCTTGTCATCATCACTCAAGGTTATCACGGAATTAGCGCTGCCGGAAAGTTCGCGATTCGGGGGCTTATCAAACACACTTCGCCTGAGCTAAACAAATCCATCATTTATATGGAATTGAAAACATGCCAAAGCTTTCTGGGAGCCGATAATAAGTTGACTTCGCTGGTAGTAAATGTTGCTGACAACAAGGTGATGGCCAACACATTTAAAAAACTGAAAAGAGAAATTCAATCGCCTTATTCGGTAATGAACTGGGAAGAAATGCAACCTGAAATTGTTCAGCAAATCGAGAGCGACCGCGCAGGGGGAGTGATTATGAAAGCCATTCTTTACATTGTAATTTCTTTTGGGATATTGGGAACCATCATGATGATGATTGTCGAACGCCGCCGCGAATTTGGTGTGATGATCTCCATCGGAATGCAGAAAAGGAAACTTGCAATTGTTCTTTTTATCGAAACCCTGTTCATCGGATTGCTTGGAATTATCTCAGGAATTACCGTGAGTCTGCCCCTGCTTTTCATTCAGGCACAAAATCCAATACCATTAACCGGCGAGACTGCAAAATTAATGGAAGACTTCGGGTTCGAACCTTATATGTTTTTCTCAACTGCTCCTGAAGTCTTTTGGCAGCAGGCTGTTAGCATATTTATTATCTCGGTGCTAATTGGGATTTACCCAGTCGTATCAACGCTGAAGATCAAAGAAATTAAAGCGCTGCACGGATAGGAAACATGATTTATAAAAGGACAAATATTCAATAATCAATGTCCAATATGAAATATCCAATACGAAATAAGAAATAAGAAATGAGAAAGTCAATGAATGCCGGTTCTTTCGCCCCCTCTATTGGAGGGGGAAGGGGGGAGGCTATTTTGGGGGAGGCTCTATGATCACATCAATTGCATGGAAAAATATCTGGCGAAACCGAATGCGCTCAGTTATCATCATCACAGCCATTACCATCGGGATGTTTGCCGGAGTGTTCACATCAACCTTTTACAAAGGATGGATAAACCAACGCCTTGAAGCTGGTGTTGAGACCGAAGTGTCGCACATTCAGATCCATCATCCGGATTTCAGCGAAAATTTCGAATTAAAAAATTTCATTCCGGATGGGGCAATAACATCTGACGAAATAGCCCGGATGGATTTTGTCAACGGAGTCAGTCCCCGAATGGTTGTACAGGCCATGGTTGCATCGTCAGAAACCGGAACCGGGATAAAAATCCTTGGAATCAATCCCGAAAAGGAAAAAACAGTGACCAATCTATATTCCAAAGTTCCGGAAGGCAAGTATTTTGAAGGGGTAAAACGTAACCCGATATTAATTGGCGAAAAACTGGCTAAAAAACTGAAAGTAAAACTGCATTCGAAATTGGTCATCACCCTTCAGGATTCGCAGGGGCACCTTACCAGCGAGGCATTTCGTATTTGTGGAATTTACAAAGTGGGCAATGGCATGTTCGAAGAAATGAATGTATTTGTGATGAAATCCGATCTGGCAAGGTTTGTACAACTCGACGAAAGCATCTCGCACGAGATCGTTGTTCATCTCAAAGAGCACGGGCAGCTAACGCCGAATTCGGAGATGCTTTCCGGAAAGTACAAGAATCAATTGGTTCAGAGTTGGAAACAAATGGCTCCCGAATTGGGTCTGCTCAATGAATACGGCAGTATTTATATCTATTTCTTTATCATTATCATTTTGTTGTCGTTGGGTTTCGGCATTGTCAACACAATGCTTATGGCAGTTATGGAACGGGTAAAAGAAATCGGGATGTTGATGGCGATCGGGATGAGTAAATTCCGGGTGTTTTGGATGTTGATGCTTGAAACAGTATTACTGACACTGACCGGTGGGTTCTTCGGAATTTTACTCGGTATTGGTGTCACATTTGCAACCATGAAATCGGGCATCAACCTTTCATTTTATGCTGAAGGGCTCGAAGATATGGGCTATAGCTCGCTGGTTTTCCCGGTGGTGGAGTTAGAAATGGTGTGTGTCATTGTGTTGCTTGTGCTTATGACCGGCCTTATTGCATCCGTTTATCCGGCCCGGAAAGCGCTGAAGTACAAACCGGCTGAAGCAATAAGAATTGACATGTAAAAACAAAAATATGAACGTCATTGAAGTAAACGCGCTGGAAAAAATATACAACGATTCGGAAGTTAAGGTTTATGCCTTGAATGGCGTTGACTTAAGTATCGAAGCAGGTGAATTTACTGCTATTGTTGGTCCTTCAGGTTCAGGAAAAACCACCTTGCTGAATTTGCTGGGAGGACTGGATCAACCTACATCAGGCCAGATTTCGATTGGCGGAACTGACATCAGCAAATTGTCGTCGTCTCAGTTGATCGATTTCAGACTCAGGAACATTGGCTTCGTATTTCAGGCTTATAACCTGATTCCGGTGCTGACAGCCAAAGAAAACGTGGAATTCATTATGCATCTGCAAAACCGTCCGAAGGAAGAACGACTAACCCGGACCATGTCGCTTTTGAAAGCAGTTGGACTGGAAGGTCGCGAAAACAGCCGGCCCAACAAACTTTCGGGAGGACAGCAGCAACGGGTGGCAGTAGCCCGTGCACTGGCTTCGAAACCCAAGTTTGTTCTGGCCGACGAGCCCACTGCCAACCTCGACAGCAAAGCGACCGAAAACCTGCTCGAAATTATGGAAGAACTCAATAGAAACGAAAATATCACGTTTATTTTCAGCACACACGATCAAAGGGTGGTTAACAAAGCACGGCGGGTTATCACCCTCGAAGACGGGAAAATCATCAGCGATGTGAGGAAGTAGAAAGCCCCCTTCCAGTTCCCCCGACGAGGGAAAGCTTTGAAATGTCATATTCAATGGGATTCGCCCTTTAAGAGCATCATAACAATAGCCCGGGGCAAAGTGACGAAGGAGCGACACCCCGGGTATGATGGAAGTTCAGAATCACCGTCCGCGACAGAAGGTTGTTCAATGCGAAAATCTATCCACGGACGGAATTGTAATACCAGTATTAGTTAAATTCAAAAAATAATTTCGATGCAAAATATATTCATCCTCTTGCTCTCATTCTTTCTCTGGTTTGAATTTCCGGAGAAACTACAGGACGAAAAAAACTGGCCCGCTGAACTCAATACAGCTAAACATGCAGCCTATCTGACCGATCTTGAACAGCAGGTAATCCTGGAACTCAACAAAGTCCGTAGTAATCCGAAACGATTTGCAGAGGAATATCTGGAAGAACTCAGGATTGCTTACAGCGGAAAACTTTATACATATCCCGGTCAAAATCCGGTAAAATCGCAGGAAGGCATTCGTCCACTCGAAGAATGTATTCAGGTTTTAGCCTGTGCCAAGCCTGTGCCAATACTAAATCCGGCAGAAGGCCTGGCTAAAGCTGCCTGGGATTTGGTGGCAGACCAGCAAAAGCATGGTGGAATTGGTCACATTACCCGCAATGGATTGACCCCACAGAGGCGCATTGAAAAATATGGCGAATGGGACATTTGCTCGGCTGAAGACATTACTTACGGAAGTTTCGAAGCCCGGCAAATTGTGATTGCCCTGCTGATTGACGATGGTGTGCCAGATCGCTCCCACCGTAAAAATATACTGAATCCGTGTTTCCACTTTGCAGGAGTTGCGAATGGCGGTCATCCATCGTATCAAGCGATGTGCGCTATTGATTATGCAGGGGCGTACATATCGAAGTAACCGGAAACAGGAACAAAAGGAACAACAGAAACAACAGGAACAATAGAAACAAAGGAAACCAAACATGTATAGATCAAACTACACCAAACTTTTTGTTCCTCTTTTGCTTTTACTTCCTTTTCAGGCATTTGTTCAGGAAAGCAAAATTAGTCTGAACGGTTACGTGAAGGAACTGTACATGTTTTACTCTCCTGAAAATCCAATACCGGGAACTGATCTGAATTATTTATCCACCAACATTCTGCACAACCGCCTCAATTTCAAATGGTATGCCAGTAAGAAACTGACAACGGTACTTGAAATGCGTAACCGGCTGATGTTTGGAAACCTGGTGAAGGATTTTCCCGGATATCAGGCAACGGTTGACATTGATAACGGACTTTTGGATATGTCGTGGATTTCGGCAAAAGGCAACAACTGGTTTGTTCATTCCATGATTGATCGGGGCTATCTGGATTATTCTTCAGGCAAATGGCAAATCCGCGCCGGACGGCAGCGCGTAAACTGGGGCGTGAACCTGGTTTGGAACCCGAACGATATTTTCAACACTTTTTCCTATTTCGATTTTGACTATGAGGAACGTCCGGGAACCGATGCCGTTCGTGTTCAGTATTATACCGGAACGACTTCTTCAGCCGAACTGGTTTACAAACCCGGACACGACAGCATTCAAACATCAACGGCAGGGATGTTCCGTTTCTCGAACTGGGATTACGATTTTCAGTTCATTTGCGGTCAGGCTGGAAATGACTGGATATGTGGCTGCGGGTGGTCGGGCGATATTCGTGGTGCAGGTTTCAGGGGAGAGCTTACCCACTTCGAGCCACAAAATAAATCATCAAAAAGAACTACTGTTGCTTCCGTTTCGGCTGATTACACTTTTTCAAACAGTTGGTATATCCATGCAAGCTTGCTTTATAACAGCTATGGCAAAACCGGAAAAGCCGGTGCAATGAACGTGCTTTTCAATCCTGACATGTCGGCCAAACAGTTGTCGTTTGCACGCTATTCGCTGTTCGGACAAGTTTCAAAACCAATTACTCCGTTGTTTTCCGGAAGTTTATCGGGAATTGTAAATCCATCAGATGGTTCATTCTACTTTGGACCAGCCCTGATCTATTCGCTTTTGAGCAATCTGGAACTTATGCTCACCGGTCAACTCTTTTTTGGCGACTCCGGAACCGAATTTGGCGACATCGGCAGGATTGCTTTTGGAAGGCTGAAGTGGAGTTTCTGAACAATGAAGGAAGAAATTATTGAAAGCACAACAGACAACAGGGAAATCGCTTTTAACATTTCAGGACTTTTTCTCTGTAACTATCATCTAATGCAGCCTTGAGCCTTTTGCGTTTTTTTGATGCTTTGAGCGAATCCTCCTTTTCAAGCAGAGCCAATGCGATCT